>Ga0265338_10001974_pt1 | contig 31940 bp, 21 predicted proteins | sample 42126metaG_FD_193579 | JGI IMG/M metagenome (GOLD analysis project Ga0265338, IMG submission 193579) | Rhizosphere microbial communities from Carex aquatilis grown in University of Washington, Seatle, WA, United States - 4-21-26 metaG | ecosystem: Host-associated > Plants > Roots > Rhizosphere...
CGCTCCCCAACCCGCCGGGACGCCTGGGAGTGGGAATAACACTGGCGGCAATCACATCGTACAAAGCCTCAATGGCTACACGGTTGGGCCGGAAATAGACGCTTTTGGGACCACTCCGGGAATGGGCTTTGCCGGCGGGGGTTATCTGGACAACGGTGACACCTGCTTTTCGGCTGTAGTTATTGATGGGGCTGGCAATCTCAGCTATTATCTTTACGACATCACTGCGGGTAACATCGGCGGGCTCCAAAGTACGGTGGCTGGCAATCCCTTGACTGCTTTTAACTTCACCAATGCCTATCTCGGCCGCTCGGCGTTCTCCGGTGACAACGCCACCAGCGGCAGCATTGATGAGTTCCGTATTTATGACAACGCCCAGAGTGCGGGTGCCGTTGCAGCCGATTTTGCCGCCGGACCCAATACGGTTGTGGTGCCTGAACCGGGCAGTGTGGTACTGCTTGGATTGAGCGGTCTTGCCCTAGTCCTGCGCCGCCGGTTGGTTTCCTGAAAATCTTTAAACGTTATTCGTTTCAGAGGAGGCAGACCTTGGGTCTGCCTCTTTTTATTTCGGAAATGTAGTATCTCGATCCGGGTTATGCACCGCACACCCACAATCCAGGACTAATTGGTTTAAATCAAACCCGGCTGGACTTCAGAACGGCCTTTGAAAGGACACTGATGCACCGGGAATCCACCATAATTTGAACTGGAAGAATTTCGCGGTATAACATGCTAATAGTAAGGATGTTAAACATGTGTTAATTTTGGCGATTTATTTGCGCAAAGTGGCGTTGTTTCAGTGCCCGAAAATACTGTAGAGTAATTCTAACTCTGAAGTCGAAAAGCAGAAACAATCATACTTATGAAACAGTCGTACAAAAAACTCTATTATCTGACAAGCGCAGCCTTGGCGATGTCCCTGATCAGCAGTGCTTCGGCAATTACCACTAATTTCTGGTCAGGCGCTGGTGATGGTATGACGTGGAGTTCGCCAGCCAACTGGGGGGCGGGGGGGGTGCCGGTGGCGGGAAATACATGGCAGATTTACCTTGGTACTGGTTTTCCCACGACGACTCCTTTGCCGATAACGATCGGCGCGTCAGACGTGGTACAAACCAGTGATTCAATTTTTGGTCCGGAATGGGGAGAAACCCTTGATGTCTACGGTCAGGTGACCGCTGGCTTCGCCTTTTTCCCGATTGGTGCTACCACCGGGCCCGTGTCTACCGTTAACCTGTATGGTAATGCCGTATTTAATGCGCTGGATACCTTTAGTGTCGGTGACACGTGGTGGTTTCCGGGCGGACCAAATGTAGCTGTCAACCTGTATGACAATTCCCAGCTTACCGCGAACTGGATTCAGTTTGGCGGCCACTTGAGCATTTATGGTGGGACAGTGACGGTTAACAACGGCTTTAATACCGGTACGGCTACTGGACCCGTGTTTACTGGCGGCCTGGATACTGATGCCACACGGCTTATTAATATCGCGGGCGGCAAGTTGATTCTGCCGGGCGACTATACCGTGCAGGCCAGTGACTGGATTACGAGGGGCATCCTGGAAGGAAACGGAGTGGTGGGTAATGTCTTCGTTGACACAGCCGGCGACCCTGGCCATACGGTCATAACCGCGATTCCCGAACCGGCCAGTGTGGCACTGCTTGGATTGAGCGGTCTGGCGCTTTTCCTGCGCCGCCGGTTGGTTTCCTGAAAGTTTTTCAGACGATATTTGTCTCAGAGAGGCAGACCTTGGCGTCTGCCTCTTTTTTTGTGCTGGAAACGTATAAATTTGTTTCACGCATTGTTCGATCTCCCCTGTGGGCGAAAAAAAAGAAAACCGCTCCCCTCCACCCATTGCCGATGGCTGGCGTTCCTGTTCGCGCTGGGGCCATGGACGCCGGTCACCGCCGCACTTTTACCCGACCAACTGGCGCCCGCCAATGACTCCATGTTTTATCGGATTTTTCTCCAGCCATAGGGATTTATTGAAATCTCCCCGGTACTGGAATCCACTTCACATTGACGATTCAGCCCGTGTGGTGTTTATTTTAGGGGAAGCGGATGTCGTTCGATTGTAACCTTAACTTTCAGCCCATGCCCGACGAAATCACCAGTGACATCACCCTGATGTTGCAAGCCATCAAACGCGGCGGCGGACAAACGGCGGAAGATTTGCTGCCGCTGGTTTATGGCGAACTGCGCCGGCTGGCTGCGTCGCACATGGCGCAGGCGGCTCCCGGCCAGACATTGCAGGCCACGGCACTGGTGCATGAAGCCTGGCTCCGCATGGTGGGCGCCGGCGACCGCACGTGGGAAAACCGCGTCCATTTTTTCAGCGCCGCCGCCAGGGCGATGCGGCACATCCTGATTGGGAACGCGCGGCGCAAATCGCGGCTGAAACATGGCGGCGGCCAGTTGCGTGTGGACATTGACGAGTTGAACCTGGCCAGCGCGACGCCGGATGACAAAATCCTGCTGATGGACGAGGCGCTGGAACGGCTGGAAGCCGAGGACGCCGAAAAGGCGCGGATTGTCATCCTTAAATTTTTTGGTGGCCTGACAAACCAGGAAGTGGCCAAGATTTTGGGAGTCACCGAACGCACGATTGAGCGGCAATGGGCGTTTGCGAAAGCCTGGTTGTTTGAAAACGTCCGCAGCCGGGCTTGAAACCGGGTGGGTTCGCCGCCGGGAAATGTTCGCACCGATGCGGCATTCTAGGAAATTTTTGGCAGAGTAAATTATTGCCGTCCCGCAGCCTGTGACGAAAACGACAGAACAAATGGAAGCCTTGTTCGACGCGGCGCGTCAACTCGCCAATCCCGCCGCGCGTCGGACGTTTCTCGACGAGGCCTGTGGCGCCGACACGCTCCTGCGCACGCGGATCGAGGCGCTGCTTTCCGCACAGGCGGACGCCGATAAATTCTTCAGCGAAATCGCTCCATTTGCCAACACGACTCCGTCGGGAGCCGGACGCCCGGCTTCCGACACGCGCTTCTCGCCGACCGGACTGTTGGCGGAAAAGTCCGGCCCAACCGAAGGTCCGGGCAGCCGCTTTGACCGCTACAAACTGCTGCAAAATATCGGCGAAGGCGGTTGTGGCGTGGTTTATATGGCCGAGCAGGAAAAGCCGGTCCTGCGCAGGGTCGCCTTGAAGATCATCAAACTCGGCATGGACACTAAGAGCGTCATCGCCCGCTTCGAAGCCGAGCGGCAGGCGCTGGCCATGATGGACCATCCGAACATCGCCCGGGTGCTGGACGCGGGCGCGACGGAAACCGGGCGGCCTTACTTCGTCATGGAACTGGTGCGCGGCGTCAAAATCACAGACTACTGCGACCAGAACCATCTCGACACTCCCCAGCGCCTCAATTTGTTCATTCAGGTCTGCCAGGCCATTCAACATGCGCACCAAAAAGGCGTCATTCACCGCGACATCAAGCCGTCGAACATTCTGGTGACGCTGCATGACGGTGTGCCGGTACCGAAGGTGATTGATTTCGGCATCGCCAAGGCCATCGAAGGCAAACTGACCGACCAGACGCTCTTCACCGCCTACGAACAAATCATCGGCACGCCGGCTTACATGAGTCCGGAGCAGGCGGAGATGAGCGGGCTGGACATTGATACGCGCACCGACATTTACAGTCTGGGCGTGCTGCTCTATGAACTGCTCACCGGCCGGACGCCGTTTGATGCCAAAACACTGCTGCAATCCGGTTTGGATGAAATGCGCCGGACCTTGCGGGAAAAGGAGCCGCAACGCCCTTCCATCATGCTGACCACGCTTCAACGCACGGAATTGACCGCCACCGCCGTGCAACGCCACGCCGAACCGCCCAAGTTGATTTCACTGTTGCGAGGCGACCTGGATTGGATCGTGATGAAGTGTTTGGAGAAAGACCGCCGGCGGCGTTACGAAACCGCCAACGGACTTGCCATGGATGTCCAGCGCTGCCTCAATAGCGAGCCGATCATCGCCCGTCCACCCAGCCGGTTCTACCGGTTCCAAAAACTGGTCCGCCGGAACAAAATCGTTTTTGCCTCCGGCGCGGCGGTGGCGGCGGCGCTGCTCATCGGGCTGGGAACCGCCACGTGGCTTTTCTTTATGGAACGGGCTGCCCGTCGGGAGGCGGTGGCCGCCGAGGAACAACAATACTTTCTGCGCCGGGATGCCGAGCGGGCGCGGGCCAACGAAGCCGAATTGCGCCGGCAGGCTGAAATCCGGGAGAAGATCACGTTGGCTGACGTGCGGGTTAGTCAGAACGCTTTTGATGAAGCAAACAATCTGCTGAATGGCATTGTTCCGGCTCAACCTTCCCTGGAGAGCGCCGCCGTCTTCCGTTCGGTCGGCGAATGGCTCGCACTGCAAGGCCGCTGGCGTGAAGCCGCCAACCGTTTTGCCGTCCTGGTGCAGATCAATAAATTCTACGGATGGGACATGGCTTCGCTGGATTATCTCCGGCTCGGTCCGGCGTTGATCGAACTGGGTGATGCGAACGGTTATGAACGTTTCCGTCAGGAAGCGATTGCCCGCTTTACCAGGACCACGTATCCAGTGGCCGCGGAACGCGTGGTCAAAATCAGCCTGCTCCGACCGGCGGACCCGGAAACCATGGGCGCCCTGGCGCCGCTGGCGGAACTGGCCGCAAAACCCTTCGCCAGCGTCGCGTCCGACAGTACCAATGCCGAATCCGTCTTTCAGGCTGCCTGGGGTTCCCTCTCAATGGCGCTGATGGCATATCGCCAGGGCGACTACGCCAGGGCCGAGCAATGGTGCCGACATAGTCTGGCTTATCCGGGCGACAACCCGCCGCGGGTCGCCACGGCTCAAGTCATTCTTGCAATGGCGTACCATCAACTCGGCCAAAACCGGGAAGCGATCGCGCAATTGGCGCAAGGCCGGGAAAGCATTGAAGGCAAATTCCATGACGATCTGGATCCCGGCAACGCCGAGCACGGATTCTGGTTCGACTGGGTTTTTGCCCGCATCCTGCTGCATGAAGCCACCGCGTTGGTTGAAACATCGCCTCCAGATTCCAAAACTTCCAGCGGTGCCAGGCCAGACTGATTCGAGGAAAATACCATCTTGGAATGTCGGCTCCGGCCAATAGCGTTGATTCTGAACAGGTTCAAACAAACCTGGCATGATGAAATCTTCAGGATTTGGACGATTTGAACTTTATCGGTCAACCATGTCGGGTTTGACAGGCAAATGGCGTATATAAATGTGTAACTCCTGATCGAGGCCCTGTCAGGGCGAAAATGTATTTTTTGCCTCGGTTGAGGGATGAACATGCCGCGCGTGCCGAAAGTCATTTTGTTAATTGAGTCTTCGCGGGCCTTCGGGCGCGCGTTGTTTCGTGGTGTCGCGGATTATTCCCGACATCACGGACCTTGGTCTTTTTTGTGGGAACCCGCCGGATTTGAAAAAGTCCAACCCCTGCTCGAAACCGGCGACGCCGACGGAATCATTCTCCGCGACGCGGGACAAGCGGAGGAAATCATGGCCTACGGATTGCCCACCGTGGTGGTCGGCCACCACAAAGCGGAAATCGTCGGCGCGGTAAACGTGGTAACGGATTCGGAAGCCATCGGTCGGATGGCGGCGGATCACCTGCTGGGTTGCGGCTTTAAACATTTTGCCTTCTGCGGCTATGAAACGACTTCGTGGGGGAATAAAACGTGGATCGACGCCCGCCGGGATTCGTTCGGCCGGCGGATCCGAGCGGCGGGATTTGAAAATCTCCCGCCCTTCGAATTATCCACCACGGGCAAGGATTGGTCGAGCGAATGGCGCTCGCTGGCCAACTGGCTGAAGGCGCTGCCCAAACCGGTCGGCATCATGGCTTGCAATGACGATTGTGGTCAGCGCGTGATGGAAGTCTGCAAGCTGACCGGCCAGACCGTGCCGGATTTGGTGGGCGTCGTCGGCACCGACAATGATGAAATCGTTTGCGGGCTGACCGACCCGCCGATGTCGAGCATCGCCATCAATTTCGAGCGTGCCGGTTATGACGCCGCCCATGCCCTGAATGGATTGATGAACCAATCGTACACCGTTCCCTCGCGCATCGTGGCGGCGGCGACCCGCGTCGTGGCGCGCCGGTCCACGGACTTCGTGGCGATGGAAGATCCGCATCTGGCCGAGGCATTGCGTTTCATTCGTGATCAGGCGCGCCGTCGCGGTGTCTCGGTGGATGAAATCGCCGGTTTCGCCGGACTGTCCCGACGCATGCTGGAAAACCGATTCCGCAAACAGCTGGGCCGTTCCGTGCTGGATGAGATCCGGCGCGTGCGCACCGATCAGATCGCCCAATTGCTGATGGAAACGGACCTGACGGTAGTGCAGATTGCGGACCTGCTCGGTTTTGATGATACACGGCACATTGCCCGCTATTTCCGGGCTGGTAAAGGGATCAGCCCGCTCGCCTACCGCAAGACTCACGGTTCGTCGGATCTGTCAGGCTGGCGTTCACAAAATGGCGATGCTTTTCCGCAAGTGGCGTTGCCCCAGGATTGCAGCAAAGCTGAAGATAATTGACCATATTAACCAGCCATATTCAAAAATGTCTTTTTCCCCCAAACGAAATTCGAGGGCTTTTACCTTGATTGAATTGTTGGTGGTGATTGCGATCATCGCCATTTTGGCCGCGATTTTATTACCAGCGTTGGCAGCCGCCAAAGACCGGGCGCTTCGTATCTCTTGCGCGAGCAATGAGCATCAAGTGGGGCTATCCCTGTTGATATTGGCCAATGACAATAACAGCCTGCTGCCCGATTTACACTATCAGCCATATGGGACTGCCGTTCCCGGCACGCCTAATCCTCCTGCTAATTCTGTGTATGGGCTCTGGCCTTGGGACATCTCGTCTGAATTTACCACCAACATGATAGAGGACGGATCAACCCGGAAGGTGTTTTACGATCCAGCCAACTCCACATTTAACCAGGATAAGGTGTGGGACTACGGCGTGGCCGGCGCCCCCGATGCCACGGTTCAAAGTCAATTTCGCATCACGGGTTATGTCTGGTTGGTGCCTGGTGCCGGTGCGAACGCGGGCGGAGCCGGCACAATAACGGCACAGACGTTTTGGAAGACAAACATTCTTGGATCGCCGATGCAGCGCCCATCCTATTCCGAAGTGTGTGTTGACGTGGTCGCCGCCGACTTAACCGCACCGAGCCCGTACGCGCATTTTCAAAAAGGCGGACTCCCCGCAAATGTTATTCAACGCACCAGTCATTTGCAAGGCGCCATGCCCGCCGGAGGCAACGATCTGTTTTTAGACGGTCATGTCAAATGGCGGGATTGGGCAGTGATGTGGAATAATAAGCGCCCGCAAAAATTCTTTGGAACCGACCCGCGTTTTTATTTCTGACAACCCTTAAACCACAAACCTGATCAAACCGAACATCACTCACGGCTTCGAACATAACCCAAACAAAAAGGTAGTCCTATGAAACTGAAAAAACTGTGTTACGCTGCTGCCATTGCTCTGGCAGCGTGTTTAGTTTACACCGCTTCCGCCCAACCCGCCGGGCAAACCAATTATACCTGGTCGGGGAATGGGGATAGTGCAACGTGGGATCAGACGGCCAACTGGACTGCCGGGATAGTGCCGGTGAATAATGGCACGACTTTCCAGATTTTAATCGGCACGGGTTTTCCGACCACGCGGCCCACGCCGATCAATCTCCCCGTGACGGACAACATAGTGCTCAACGACCAGCTTTTTGGCCCGGAATGGGGAGAGACGCTTAATATTTATGGCACCGTGTCGGCCGGCTTCGGCTTTGCCCCGGTCGGCGCCATGGGGGGGCCCAAATCCACCGTTAACATGTACGGTACGGCTGCATACAATTCAAAGGACAGCATCTTTATCGGGGACATGTTCTGGTTTGCCGGCGGGCCAAATGTAGATTTCAACCTTTACAACACCTCCTCGATCTCGGCCCCCTTTGTGATCGTTGGCGGGCACCTGAATGTGTACGACAACTCCACGGTGAAAATCCTGCCCACGAACGCGACTGCCCTTGTCGGGCAAATTTTGACGGGTACACCCGGTGCCGGTCAGTTTGGCGGCATATCCACGGACAAGACCCGATGGATAAACCTTGCCGGCGGCAAACTCATATTGAATACGGGTAACACCAACTACGTACTGAGCTTGATCGGAAGGGGTATTTTTCTGTGCTACGGTAAACAATATGATACGAATGAATTCACATTTTTCGACAATGGCACCAATTCCATCATAACTGTTACCAATTCCATCGGCACCTTAAACACTGTTGCGGTGCAATCATCGTCCGGTGTCACTAATTTGATGCAGGGAACATCACAAGGTGTGGTGGCGGTCGGAAATTTCGCCAATATGTCTGCCGTGCCGCTATTCGCGCTGGATGCGGCACAGTCGGGTGGGGGGACGGTAGCTTACCAGTCAAGCGATACCACTGTGGCCACGGTGTCATCCGCCGGCGTTGTGACGGCAATCAAGCCGGGCACTGCGAATATATCGGCCACCTATACGGGCGGCACCTTTGGGTCGTTCACCAGTGTTAACAGCGTCTTGATTACCGTGACGCCTTACGCCAACAGTCTGGTCCACCGGTATAGTTTCAGTGAGTCATCCGGTACCACCACGGCGGATTCGGTGGGCGGCGCACCTGGCACGCTCGTTGGCGGAGCCACCCTCAGTGGCGGAAAAGTTACACTGGACGGTTCCAGCGGCTATGTGCAACTGCCCGCCGGCGTCGTCAGTGGCATGGATGCGATAACGATTGAAGCCTGGGCGAACTTCAGTTCTGCCACCAACCCTTTCGAACCGTTGTACTTCTTTGGAGACCAGGACGGAGTGTCATTAAATGGACAGAACTACATCGCCATGCAGCCCTATAGAACTGGTGGTACTGCTGGTACTATCTTCGGGGCGGGTGATCCCGGCGCCAACAACGAACAGGATGCCTTGGTGTCTCTGGTGACCGGCTCAGTGACCAATTACATGGGGAACGTGGGTGTGGCGATGGTCTATCATCCGTTCGGCGGTTATGTTTCTTTCTATACCAACGGGGTGCTGGCGGCAAATAATCCCAACGCGTCGAATCCTCTGAAGGCCACCCTCGGCGCGGATCCGCTGAATTACCTGGGACAATCCCTCTATTTCACGGATCCATTCCTCAACGCGACCATTGACGAATTCCGCATTTACAATGGACCGCTTACGCCGGGACAAATCGCGGCCGATAATGTTCTCGGACCCAACCAACTCCGGGGCACCAGCACGAGCGTGTCGCTGGCGGTGACCCAGTCGGGCGGTAACATGGTCTTCACGTGGTCGACAAACTCTGCGCTGGTCGATTTGTTTGCCAGCCCGGTGCTGGGGCCCGGTTCCTCGTGGACACGGGTTGCCGGAACTCTGACCCTGTCGGGGGCCAACTATCAGTTGAGCCTGCCGATGTCGGGATCGGCACGATTCTTCCGGCTGTCGTCGGCGTCGCCGTAGCAATAAAATTGGGCAAGCGCTCAACAATTGGATAGCAGAGAAGATTGTTGAGGTTGCGTTCGCCGCGTGGGTGTCCTTGTTTGCTGGGACCCCACGCGGCGGTTCGTTATGCGGCCGGATCACGGCGTGGCTGCAGGGCTTATTTGAGGACGGCTTGATGCCGTGGGGGTTGCGCCGTCGGCTTGACTGTGAGTCTGCGCGCGCGGTTTCAGAAGGGGTGGATTAGGCCGGAATAGGGTGGAATAGCCCGGATACCAATGCTTTATGCAGAGAGAGCGACGGGAGGGCTGGTTTCATAAACCGAGGCCGCGATTTGCGCGGGTTTCCGCAGCAGTTGAAAAGGTTTGTACCCCTCTCAGCAGAACAAAACGCGCTATGGATGAGGGTGTCGCTTGAACGTGGAGACGCACTCTGGCCATTAACCAATCCCGATTTACATGACGCTTATATTCAAGGGCTGAATTCACAAAGAGAGTTAATTGGCTTGCCACTAATCTCCAGCAAATACTTGGAAATTGAATTGCCAATGGCCATCCAATTTAATCTGCAATATAATAACGTAAATCTGGTTCTTCACTATTGATATGAAATCTTTTGAAAAAAAAGTAGTGGCTATTTTTCAAGATATAGCCAATGAGATCGGTTCTGAAATCCGAAGGAATCCCGAAGAGAAATACTGTATTGAAATTCCCGGAAATGGAATAGTGTTAAGAGTGTATTGGCAGGTAGAGCGAACAGTGGGGGTATTCGTTACTCTGTTTAGGGAAAAAGATATTGGCAAGCGATCAAAAGAATATGGCCTTGGACAGTTAATCAAATTTAAAAATGGTTCGCTAACAAAATGTCACGACCCTTCTCAAGAAGCATCGATTGTGTCTGAAGGGGTAAGGCAATACGCAATGGGGTATTTGCTCGGAATTCAAGAGGATTTTTCTGACTTTGAAAAATATGTAAGACAGCAAAGAGAACAAAGGCGCGCAGAGAGACCTTCTTGGAATGAAACGCTAAAGAATGTCAAAAATGTTCGGCCAGAATGGATTCCAGAAGATGAAGATTAGCGTTCTGCTTTTGGATTTGACTCAGCGCCGTTAAACAAAATATGTGTGGCCACCTTCAGATTAATTGAACCAGTTCATTTATGGGGGAAGTCTCCAAACCATCAACTACACGGTCAACAGCCTGAATCAATACTCCAGTATCCTCATGCCTGGAGCCAAGGAAATCGTAGGGGTGGCGATTGCCACAAACGCTGTGACGGTCAACAGTGGAGCGGCGGATCGGAAGGTGGAGTACTTCCATAAGGAAATCAGCGTGGCCAATTCCAGCGGCCCGGTCTGGCAGGGCGTGACGGTAACCTCAGGCGGAGCGACCGACCCCGGTGGAGCGGTATTCCCCGCTAACAACCAAACACTGACGTATGACGTTGACGGGAACTTGACATTCGATGGCGTCTGGACGTATCAATGGGACGGTGAAAATCGATTAACTACCATGATGATGACCAATGTCAGTGGCATAGCGGATGCAAACCGGTTGCGGCTGGATTTCAAGTATGACTACCTGGGCCGGCGTGTGCAGAAAGTCATTTCTACCTGGAACGGCAGCGCATTTGCGAATCCGGTGACGAATAATTTCATCTATGACGGCTGGAATCTCGTGGCTATCTTCAATCCTCAATCTACCGTACTCCAGTCATTCGTATGGGGTAATGATTTAAGCGGAATGATGTCACGAGCTGGAGGTGTTGGTGGATTGCTTATGGCTTCTATTTCCGGTACAAACTGTTTTGCTGCGTATGACGGAAGTGGAAACATTACTGGGCTCATTAATGTAATGGATAAATCAACTACGGCGCGATATGAATACTCGCCTTACGGCGAATTGATTCGTGCGACTGGGCCGTTGGCCAGACAAAATCCATTCAGATTCTCAACGAAGTTTTGGGATGATGAAAGTGGACTAGTCTATTATGGTTATCGGTATTATGGAGTGACATTGCTTCTGACACATGGAATGGCGCCTTAAAAGGCGGAATTTCAGGCGCATTTGGATATTTTGCCGATAATGGCCTTTCTGGAATATCAAGCACCCTCTCTACGACGGCACAGGCGACTGTTAGTGCTTATCTTGCTGGAGCCGAAATCGGACATTTTTCCAAAACAGATTTTGTCGCAGGTCTATTATTGGGATCTTGTGCGACCGACGATGAAATTTTGGATGCAGCAATAGAACTTGCAGGGTCTGTCGGTGTTGATGCTGCGGACAACATTTGGGGATTTGCTGAAACAATTTCTGACGAACAATAATTTAGTTTTGTATGTTCACATATAATCCAGCTAGATATTCAACAAGCCCTTGGCAAATTCATGTATTAAGAATTGTGTCCGCTTTGGCCTTTTTTGTAGGGCTCGGGATATTATATTCAGACTATCATTTTATTAATTCCTCTTCCGCGACAGCAGGGATTGTTTCAAAAGGCAATAATTCTCCATCGTTAAGTTTTGGTAAGAACCAATACAGCCATCCTGACACTTATTATTTCGAATACCAATTCTTAGTTAATGGACGAAATTATTCAGGTCACGGTGCTTTGGATTATAATCCAGGACCGACCGTCACTATCTACTACAACCGTTTTGATCCGGCATATAACAGAGTAGATATACCGGACACAACAATACCGCGAAACATGACAATCTTGGGTCTGTTATTCACTTTGGGTTTATTTCCATGGAGATGGCTACGCAGTAATTTGTTTTCAAGAACTACCAGAAAGAGTTAACGGGAACCGATCGGCTTTTCGAACTTGAAACGGGCGACTTTGCTATTATCGGAAAGGACATCACTCCGAAAGCCATCGGCCAACTGCCACCCGGCGCAAGCTGTGGTCCAGATGAAAAAATCGTTGTGATTCCCCGCAAGACGCTCATTGGAGCCAAGCCGCATATTCCCGATAGCCAGTAGTGCGGATGACAGAATTGCGCCGGTTTGATATAATGGGCGCACAATGTGGTTTAACGAATGGCTTGGACAAAATTGGCTTGCACTTGTCCAAACGGCCGCGCTTGGCGGCGGGCTGCTTTTTACAGGTATCGCGGTTATGCTTGACGCCCGCGCCCGGCGGGTGGGGAACCTGATCCAATTGACGCAGCAGCACAGGGACCTCTGGGAGCGCCTGTATATGCAATCGGAACTGGCGCGAATCCTTAACCCGACGGCCGACACAGTTAATTCGCCGGTAACAGTCGAGGAAGAACGCTTTGTAATCTTCCTGATTTTGCACCTCAGTAACACCTACTACGCGACGCGGGCCGGCTTCTATCAAAAGCTGCACGGCTTGCGCAAGGACATCGAACGGTTCTTCTCCCTGCCCATCCCGCGCGCTGTTTGGGAAAAGGTCAAAGACCTCCAGGATGAGTCGTTCGTCCGGTTCGTTGAAACGAGCTTTACCAGCCATGACTCAGCCGCCAACCACGAACCGTCGGGACTGGTTGTCTAAGGCGAACAGCTGCAGCTTGCAGGTGACTGTCATTAGATCACACTCATCATTGGGAACCAATTGTCGCACTCCCTGCTTCCGTTATTCGATACGCCACGGCCAATTCCACTGCGTCAAAAATATCCATGCGAGCGTCCGCACCCTCCCAAGCGCGTCGTTTGCGCGGCAACCGAGAGGCAAGTTCATTCGGGAAATGCTCCGCGACCATGACTGACCTGGAAAAAACCGTCCGGCGGCGCACCCGCTTCCCATTTGCCCACTATCACAAACGCATCGTGGTGATTCTAGAGTCGGGAGATACCATCGCTATGCGATTGGAACGCGCACGCACGCCATGTCGCGGCACGCTGGCAGCAGTGTATCGCCAGTTGGTCGAATGGCACGTTCAGGCGAAACGACGGGAGAAGCGGGAGGCGCGGAAGAAACGGAGGGCGGCATGAAAGACCTGAATCCGAAGGAATTCAAGGTGGTTGCCCTGCGGGATTGCCCTGTGCCAGAGTCCATGCTCATTTGCGAGACGCCGGACCAAGCTGCCGACTACTGGCGGTTGCACATTGCGACGCATCCGTATTTCAACCCGGAATGCGAGTGCATGGCGGTATTACTTCTGAACACGCGCCGCCGGGTGAAAGGGCACCAGCTCGTGAGCATCGGCACGCTGGACACGATTCTCGTGCATCCGCGCGAGGTGTTCCGCGTGGCTGTTGTTAGCAGCGCCGCAGCAGTGGTACTCATGCACAATCATCCTAGCGGTGACCCGACGCCAAGCGAGGCCGACATAAAAGTGACACGCGACCTCATCCGCGCGGGCCAGTTGATGAAAATTGAGGTGCTTGGCGCAGTGGGAACGCGAGGAAACGGTTGATCGCGTGAAGGCTTCGATTGCCGTGCGCGCTAAGCTCGGCAGCGGAAGTGGACATTCTCAAAGTGAACAACCTGTCAGCCGAGGAAATCGCTGCCCAGGCGAGCAGCCTGTACGACCACTGGCAGACGATGCAGCCGGAAGAGAAGCGAGGAATCATTGAAGTAATCACGGATAAAATCATCGTTGGCAAAGGTGAAATCACCATAAACCTTTCCTACGCGCCATCTTGTAAAGATATGGCAAATAGGTGGCGGAAGGGGTGGGATTCGAACCCACGGTAGCCTTGCGACTACGCCTGATTTCGAGTCAGGTGCCTTTAACCACTCAGCCACCCTTCCGTGCGCCGGCAAGGAAACATTCTGCGCAGGTTTGAGTCGCGGGCAAGTTCATTCGACACCCGTTTAAACCAGGGATAAAAGACTTATCCAACCCGGGTGGTTTTGAAGAGGAAACCGGAAGGCGCTGGCGGTCAGAATTCGCCAGCGCCGGTGCCAGGCGTCGGTAGGACTTGTTTTCTCTCAATGGCAGCAAACCATATTTTCAAAATTCGGTCAAAGACGGATCGGAAACAAGCCGGTGACATTTTGGAAAAACGGGCTGGCAGCCCGGTCACGCATTTCCGGCTTTTTTCGCTTCCCGCCGTCGTTTAGAGTTGGGGCATGTTTTGGGTGTGCCGTTGGATGTTGATCGTTTTTGGGCTGGTGCTGGGCGGCGAACAGATTCTGGCCGCCAGCGCGCGCGAAGACCGTGCTTATGCCACTGCCGCGAGTGCGTTTCAAGATGGCATGTGGAGCCGTGCGGAAGTGGAGTTCGCCCAATTCGCCGAAAAATATCCCAAGTCCGAACGGGTTGCCGAAGCAGTGTTGATCCAGGCCGAAGCGGATATCAAGCAGGGAAAATGTTTACAGGCGGCCAAACTGCTTGCCGCGAATGAACCGCAAGCGGGCAAGCTGGCCGACCAATACGTTTACTGGCTTGGCGAGGCGCAGTTCCAAAACGGGGATTATGCCGCTGCCGCAACGACGTTCGCGCGGCTGGTGCGGGACTTTGCCGGTTCCAACCGGCGGCTGGACGCGGCGGTAAATGAAGCGGCGGCGCGCGCCAGGCTCGGTCAGTGGCCGCAGGCGAGCTCCCTGTTGCTGGCGCCGGCCGGGACATTTCAGACGGAGGTAAAAAAGAATCCCACCGACGAACGGGTGGTGCGCGGTCAACTGTTGCTGGCCGAGGCGTTGCTCAGGCAAAACCAACTGAACGAGGCCACGGGGGTTTTGAATTCGCTGGCGTCGCAAAAACTCACACCCGAGTTGAACTGGCAACAGGTCCAACTGCTTTGCCGCGTGCAGCTCGCGAGCGGTGATACGAACGCGGCGCTGGTCGCGACGACGAATCTGATCCGGCTGGCGGATTTGACTGGTCAGACGGAGATGCGCGCCAAGAGCGTGGTTGAGCAGGGCGGCATCCTGGAAGGGATGGGACGAACCGGCGACGCCATGGTGGTGTACCAGGAAAATCTTTCGACCAACGTGCCGGTGGCCTGGCAACGGCAGGCGATTTTGAAAATCGCAGAATTGGCCGCCACGCAAAGGAGATTTTCGGAAGCCGCGCAATCACTTAAACAATTTCTCAAGCAATTTCCCGATTCACCCGCGGCGGACGTTGCGTTGCTGACGCTGGGCGAATTACGCTTGAAGGAATACATCGCGCAACCGGCGGTAGCGACGAATGGCTTGCAGGAAGCGGAGGCGCAATTCGATCAATTTCTCAAGACGTATAAAAACAGCGCGCTCACCGGAAAGGCGTATCTGGATCAAGGCTGGTGTTTTTGGGAGGCCGGAAAAATTCCCGAAAGTCTGGCGGCCTTCAAAACCGCCGCGCAAACCCTCCCGCCGTCGGTGGATTTGGCGGTGGCACGATTCAAAACCGGTGACGCGTTGTTTGCGCAAGGCGACTTCTCAGGCGCGCGGGAAAATTACGAGGCGGTGGCAAACGATTTCACGAACCTTCCCGACGTGCGGGAGACCGTCGGGGCGCAGGCGCTCTATCAGACGCTGCGCGCGTGTCTGGCGTTGAAAGACGTGGCGGGCGCCAGCAACGCGCTGGCGCGGATTTTGAAAATTTATCCGACGAGCAATCTGACCGACAAAAGCATTTTGCTCGTTGGCGAAGGACTGGCGGACATCGGCCAGCCGTCATCGGCGCGGGCGCTATTTTTGAAATTTGAAGAACTTTCCCCCACCAACTCGTTGCGACCGGAATTGGAACTGGCGCTCGCCCGCACTTACGAGCAAGAAAGCAGTTGGCCGGACGCCATTGGCATCTATGACCGCTGGGTGGAACGTTACACCAACGACACCCGATTACTGCCGCAGGTGGAGTACGCGCGTGCGTGGGCGAATTTTCAGGCCAAGCGCGAAACGAACGCCTTCGGGCTGTTCACGAATTTCGTCGCGCAATTTTCAACCAACAGTTGGGCACCCGTTGCCCAATGGTGGATTGGTGATTATTATTTTGGCACCGGTACCAATTACGTTGACGCAGAAAAAAATTACGAACTGCTCTTCCAAAACTGGCCCGACTCCACAAACCTTGCGTATGCGGCGTGCATGATGGCCGGGCGCGCGGCCCTGGCGCGACAGGGCTATTCCGATGCGATCGGGTATTTCACGAAGTTGACGAGCGACACGAACTGCCCGCCCGATGTGGTTGTGCAGGCGCTGTTCGCTTACGGCGGCGCGTTGATGCTCCTGCCGTCCGACGATACGAGCTACCCGCTGGCCAATTTTGAGAAAGCCATCCAAGTGTTCAAAGCCATCAATCAAACGTATCCACAGTCCGAACAGGCCGCGCTGGCCTGGGGCGAGATCGGCGACTGTGATTTGCAGCTCGCCGGGCAGCCGCAGGGCGCGCGTTTTTACGACGATGCGACCAACGCTTACGCGCAGGTCATCAATTCGCCGCTGGCGAAAGCCACCGCGCGCAGCCAGGCGCAGTGGGGCATCGGGCTGGTGTTTGAAAAGCGCGCGGCGCAAACGACGGGCCAGGCTCAAACCCTGTTGCTGCAGCGGGCGTTGGAGAATTATCTCGACGTACTTTACGGAAATAATCTGCACGACGGCGAACCGGCGGATTCGTTTTGGGTGAAGAAGGCCGGACTTCAGGCGGCGGGCGTGGCGGAAACGCTGGGCGAATGGACGCAGGCGGTGAACGTATATCGGCGACTGGAGGAATTGCTGCCCCCCCTGCACGATTTGATCGAAAAGAAAATTGGCAACGCCCAGGGACACATTGCGCCGGATCAAAATTAACACGCCGTTTGACACACGACCGCGCCAAGTTTAGCTTCTACTGTAAACAATGAGTGAAATCATCACAGCCGAACTGGTCGTCTCGCTCACCCACGGCGCAGCGGAAGAAACCAAGGCGTTGCTGGCGAAGCCTGAAAACGCCGGCAAAATGCTGCGCCTTTTCGTGGAACAAGGCGGTTGTTCGGGCATGCAATACGGCATGGTCTTCGACGAAAAACGCGATGGCGACCAGGTCGTCGAACAGCACGGTGTGACCGTCCTGGTGGACGCCTTCAGCGCGCCACTCCTGCGCGGAACCGTTGTGGATTTCAGCGCCGCGCTGACGGGCGGCGGTTTCAAAATTTCCAATCCGAACGCGAAACAAAGTTGCGGTTGCGGAAAATCTTTTGAGGCTTGAGCGGAGCCGATCAACCCGCGCCAGCCTGACAATGCCGTTCCGTGTGATGCGGAACGGCTTTTCTTTTCAGATGACGAGTGACACGTTACGGGATTATTGCGGCGGCCGACTGCCGGTTATAGTCGTCCGCGCTTGTTCAAACCCACGACTTGCGGACCAGCCACGTCTTGATGACTTGAGTCAGACCGACGTAACACAGCAGTGTCGCCAGCAGGATCAGCCAGTAAAGCGGCGGCAATGGCACAAACCCCAGCGGAGCCGCCACCGGCGAATACGGCAGATACGCGCCGATGGCCATGATGAGAATCGTCGTCATCGAAAGCTGCCAGCTTGAACGCGACTGGATGAACGGAATCAGGTTGGTGCGAATGACGTGGATAATGAGCGTCTGGGTCATGATGGACTCGACGAACCAGCCGGTGTGGAACAACTGGGCGGCGTGGGTATGGTCAATGGCCCCGTCCTTGAACTGGGCGACCATGCCCGGCGACACCTGCGCTATCGCCATCGCGTCGGTACATTTGAAGACGAACCACATCACGGCGAAGGTAGTGTAGTCGAAGATCGAGCTGATCGGGCCGATGAGCAGCATGAATTTCGAGATTTCCCCCATCTGCCACGGTCGCGGTTTGGCGATTTGTTGCGGACCGACGTTGTCGGTCGGGATCGGCACCTGTGAAAAATCGTAGAGCAGGTTGTTCGTCAAAATTTGCAGCGGCATGATCGGCTGGAATTTGAACAGCGCCGCAGCGCCGAGCATGCTGAACATGTTGCCGAAATTCGAGCTGGCGCCCATGCGGATGTATTTCAAAATGTTCACGAACACCTTGCGGCCTTCCAGCACGCCCTCCTCCAGCACCATCAGGTTTTTCTCCAGCAAAATCACGTCGGCGGATTCCTTGGCGATGTCCACGGCGTTGTCCACGGAAATACCGACGTCGGCGGCGCGCAACGCCGGTGCGTCGTTAATGCCGTCGCCCATGAAACCAACGACGTGCCCTTTCTTTTGCAGCGCCTGCACGATGCGCTTCTTGTGCGCCGGCGAAAGGCGCGCGAACACGTCCATCGTCTCCACCGCCTCGGCCAGTTGGGGATCGGACATCGTCTCGACCTGGCTGCCAATCAGGATTTTTTCCGCGTGAATTCCCACTTCGCTGCAAACCTTGCGTGTGACCAGGTCGTTGTCGCCGGTCAAAACCTTGACGGTGACGCCGTGCTGCCGCAGAACCTCGATGGCCTTGGCCGCCGTGTCCTTGGGCGGGTCCAGGAACGCCAGATAGCCCGTGAGGACCAGATGGCACTCGTCCGCCTTGGAAAAGGTGGGTTGGTTTCCCAGTTTCTTGGTGGCCACGGCCAGCACGCGAAAACCATCCTCGCTCAATTCGTTGACCTGCTGCACCAGATCGCCGACCAAAACCGGTTCCATCGGGAAAATTTCACCATCGCTCTCGAAGTGGGTACATTTGGCAAAGACCGCTTCCGGCGCGCCTTTCGTCAGCAATTGCCGCTCGCCATCCGGACAGGCGATGGCCACCGACATCATCCGGCGTGAAAAATCAAACGGGATTTCGTCCACCATTTTGTATTTTTCGATGCCGAGTTCGCTGTGCAGTTGTTTGTATTTGAGCACGGCGCGGTCCAGAACGTTTTTCAGGCCCGTCTGGAAATGGCTGAGGAGGTAGGCGTCGCGCAGGACGGCTTCGCTTTCATTTTTGAACACGTCGCAATGGATTTCGAGGATGACGTGGTCGATGGTCAGCGTGCCGGTCTTGTCGGTGCACAGCACATCCATCGCGCCGAAGTTTTGGATGGAATTCAGCCGCTTGACGATGACCTTCTTTTTCGACATGGCCATCGCGCCTTTCGACAGGCAGACCGAGACGATCATCGGCAGCATTTCCGGCGTGAGGCCCACCGCGACGGCCAGCGCGAAGAAAAACGCCTGTTTCCAGTCGTGTTTGGTGAGGCCGTTGATGGCGAAGACCAGCGGCGTCAGGATCATCATGAACCGGATCATCAGCCACGTGAATTGTTTGATTCCCTTGTCAAAGGCGGTGTCCACGTGCTGGCTGGCGAGGCTGCTGGCCATCTTGCCGAAGTACGTCTGCGCGCCGGTCGCCACGATGACGGCTGTGGCCGAACCGCTTTCCACGCTCGTGCCGAGGAAACAGATATTGGTATGTTCGATGAACGTGACGTTGGCGCGCGAATCGCGCGCGTCGGTCTTTTCTACCGGCAACGATTCGCCGGTCAGCGTGGCCTGGATGATGAACAGGTCCTTGGCGGAAAGGAGTCGCACGTCACCAGGAATCATGTCGCCGGCGGACAGCTTCACCACGTCGCCGGGAACGAGTTCCTGGAGGGGAATCTCCCTTGATTGTCCCTCGCGAACGACGGTGGCGGTGACCTTGATCATCGCCTTGAGCTTGGCCGCCGCGTCGTCGGCCTTTGTCTCCTGGATGAACCGCAGGGACAGGCCCAGCACCACCATCGCCAGCATCACCAGACCGCCGATGTCGTCGCTGGACGACTGGGCCGTCGCAAACGTCACGATGGCGAGGACCGTCAGCAGGATGACCAGCGGATTGCGGGCGGCGATGTAAAGCCGCTTCAGCCAGCCGTGTTTTTTTTCATGAGCGACTTCATTCGGCCCGTATTGCTCCAATCGTTCGGCCGCTTCGGTTTCACTCAAGCCCGCTGGCGACGAGTGCAACCGTTTCAGCACAGCGGCGGTTTCATTCATGGCGGCTTCCCGCAGGACATCAAGTCCCTGCTGCGCATTTGAATTCTTGAGATTCGCCATAAATACCGGTTGTCAACATTCAAGACCGCCCGACTGTCCAACATCGGAAAAATACATTAAGTCCGATTGTTTTGACCAGCTTCGGTTGCGCTGGCCGTCGAAATTTGACCAACGCCGTTTGCCGTGGATTGCGCCGGAACGCCTGCCTGTTTATTGTGCATGCGTGCTTCAGCTGCTCATCGCCACGCGCAACGCCCACAAAGCGGGCGAAATCCGCGCCATTCTCGGCGACCGCTTTCAGTTTCTCACACTCAGCGATTTTTCTAATGCCCCGGCGGTCGTCGAAGACGCGCCGACATTCGCGGGCAACGCGAACATAAAAGCCGTTGAACTCGCAAAGTGGCTGCAACGCCAATTCCCCGGCTCCCGGACGCCAGCCGCCAGACCCGATTTCGTTCTGGCCGATGATTCGGGTCTGGAGGTGGACGCGCTGAATGGCGCGCCGGGAGTTCATTCCGCCCGGTTTGCGGCGCCGGACTCCGTCAGTTCCGGCAATACGCCCGATGCCGAAAACAACGCAAAATTGTTGCGCCTGCTCCAAAACGTTCCGGTGGAAAAACGCGTCGCGCGCTTTCGCTGCGTGCTGGCACTCGCCGCGGTCGGGAACCGGGAGCCGGAAGTCGAGAGCGCCTCGCCGGTTTGTTACGCGAATGAATTGGAGGCGCCGGTTGAATTGTTCGAAGGCGTCTGTGAAGGCCGCATTATTTTTGAGGCGCACGGCCAAAACGGTTTCGGCTACGACCCGCTGTTCATCCCCGTCGGTTTTGAACAGACGTTTGCGGAATTGGGCGCGGAGGTGAAAAACCAACTGAGCCACCGGGCCCAGGCCTTGCAAAAACTTCGGGAATATTTCGGCTGTGTCCGCTGACGAAAGGTAGGGTAAGTTTTCCGCCACCTATTTTTTGAGTCTGAAAAAGAGATTGCCGGCGGTTGGGTTGTTGGAAACCACGCTTTCGTAGCCCACCAACGTCGAAAAATTGCTGACCGCAAGCCAGTTGACCGAAGACAGGTTGGTGTTGGACTGTAACTGATAGTCAGTCGCCCAAGCGGGCCAGCGGACGACATTGCCAGTAGTTGATCCAGTTAGACTCAGGCTTGGGGGGATGATGGCGGTGGACACCACGGTCGTGCTGGCGCCAACCGTGCTTTTTATGGTGAGGTAGATCGGATAATCCCCCGCATTGGTGTAGGTGTGCGAGCCGAGCACTCCTTTTTGACCGTTGAAACCCATCGCAATGATACCGCTGTTCGTTGAGTTATCACCCCAGTTGATGAACGCGGTGAAGTTGTTGGTTGGGCTGGCGGGCACGCCATTGGTGAACGTGGCCAGCAGGAGGTTGGTGAACGGTACGGACGCCAAGGCGGTGAAATTGGTGGGGAATGCGAAAATCGCCGTGTCGCCGACAGCAAAGGTGAAGACCTGCCAATCATAAGGAGGCCATTGGCTTGGGGGGAAGAATTGGGCGTAAAAATTCCAATTCGGGTTCGAACTGACCACGAAGCGGAAACTTGCAGGGCCCGTGTAGCTGGTATTAGGGACTATGATCGCCTGGAGTTGGTCGTTGATAATGGGGAAGACGGAATTGGTGGCATTTGGATCCAAGCTATAAACAAACCAGTAAATTGTGTTACTTTCCAGATCGAGCGCCGTGACCATATTCGTAAGCCGCCCATTTACCGGCGCGACGAGATTGGTGACGGTCACGGGGTACAAAAAGGGCGGCTCGTTGTTGTTGGTATCGGTGACGGTGGTGGCGGTAAATGAATTCGTCACGCGTCCGCCGGCGCCGTCATCGGCAACGACACTGATGGTCCCCACGACGCCAACGACATTGGAGCCGGCAAGCGTCAGTACGGTGTCCGTGATGTCCGGCACGAAGGAAGCCTTGGTGATGATCACGTCGGCGAGCGGGCGGCTGTTGGTATTGGCCGGCGTATTGATGATGTTGGTGAGCACGTTGAAGCCGCGCACCAACTGACCGAACAGCGTGTAGCCGAAATCGAGAAACCGTTGCGGGCCGAGTGTGACAAAGAATTGCGAACCATCGGTGTCCTTGCCGGAGTTGGCCAGCGCCAGTTGCCCGTTGCCGCTGAAAATTGCCTGCGGATTGAACTCGTCATCGTAACGGAACACCGGCCCGCCCAGGCCATTGGTATTCGGGTCGCCGCCTTGGATTACAAAATTGGTCACGACGCGATGAAAAATCGTGTTGCTGGTGTAAAAGGCGGACTCCGTCAGACCTTGAATCACGTCCACCGTGTGCGGCGCAAATTCCTGAAACAGCATGAAGGTCATGTCCCCCACGTTGGTTACGGTCACCACGCCGCCGCGGAACGGAGTTGGAAACGCGCCCGGAGCATTCGAGGGCGAGGCTTGAACGATGGACATTTTCCAGAACGGTTCGTTGGTATGGACCTGAACGGTAATGCTGTTCGTGTTGCTGGTGGCCGTGAACGTCAGTGACTGGCCGTTCGGGGAACTTGCCGTCACCGGCAGGATCAGGGTCTTGCCGGCGGGTATGCTGGCATTGGGAATGGGATCAATCACCGGCACAGCAAAAGCCGAAAAAGCCAGGACCCTAAAAAACAAAATGGCACCAAGGATACGTCGGCCATGCATAGCGTGATATGAGCGAAATTATATCACACCCCGAAATGGTGCGCAATTTGCCCTTTTATCTCAGCAAATTTCCCAGTTGCAGCTTCCGGCGCAACCGGCCGTTGTCGGCCACCATGCGAAATTTCCCACCGGGCGCGGGCCGGGTATAAAATTCGCCGCCGGAACGTTCCACCATCAACGCGCCGGCTGCGATGTCCCACAGGTTGATGGTCCGTTCGATGTAGGCATCGAGCCGGCCGGACGCGACGTAGGCCAGTTCCAGCGCCGCCGAGCCCATGATGCGGATTTTTTTCACGCGCCGCGCCAGCCGGTTCACATGCGGCAGGCTTTTCTCCAGATTTTCCCGGCTCTTGGAAAATCCCATCGCGATGACGGCATCCTCCAGGCGCGAACGCCGGCTGACGCGAACAACGCGTCCGTTGAGTCGGGTTGGTCCGTCCTTGACGGCCGTCCACAGTTCGTCGGTGAACGGACCATAAATCACACCCAGGAGAGTGACATGTGACGCGTGACGTGTGGCGTGAAACTGCATTCCGCTTCGGATAGTCTCGTCACTCGCCACCCGGCACTCGTCACGCTTCTGCAACGCGATGGAAACCGCGGCGTGAGGCATGCCGAAAAAGTAATTCACCGTCCCGTCAATCGGGTCCACCACCCAGCGATATTCGGCGTTCACGTCACCGGAATCCCCTTCCTCGCCGAGCAGTGGGATTTGCGGGAACGCGGCGCGCAAGGTTCTTTCGATGAGTTTCTGGCAGCGCACGTCCAGTTCGAGTTTGATGTCATGGGCTTCGTCCACCTTGACGCGTTTGGGCCGATGCCAATTGGCGTACATGAGCTGGCCGGCGGCGCGCGCGGCTTTGACGGCGATTTTTTGTGCGGTAATCAAATTCACAAACGGATTTGATGCCACCCGAATGACATTGGGTCGAGGTTTTTTACCGGGCTCCGACTACGGTCAAGGAATCACCTCGTTGCGGTCCTTGAGTTGCTTCGCCTGTTCGGCGCGTTTTTCGTCAAGCAGCCGGTTTTCGACCGCTTCGATGGTGCGCAACAAATCCGCGGCTTCCAGCAGGCGCGGCGTGCTGACGTAACTGGCGCCGGCGGCGTAAAGTTTGGGGATGTCTTCGAGCAGTTCGGCGTGAACGATGATTTGCGCATGCGGATTCAGTTCGCGCAGCTGCTGAAGCAGTTTCAGGTTGCTGGCGCCCTTGAGTACGGTGTTGGGCAGGGAACAGATGATGATCCCGGATTCCGCGATACCTGCGAGCAGCAACGTTTCACGTTGGGTGATGTCGCCGTAGGCCACAGCCACACCGCGCTGGCGCAACCGTTCATAGACCCGCGGGTTGAAATCCATCACGATGATTTCTGCGAGCAATGTGGGGTGTATCCGGCTGATTTCCTCGATCAACGAACTGGCCGTCCAGGAAAAACCCAGCAGACAGATGCGTTTGGATTTTACCTGGTCGCCGGTTTCAGGCGCGGATTGGTCGAGGTCGTGGAGTCCGAGCCGGTTCAGTTGCGGCGCGGTTTGGCGGAGGATCACGTCGTTTTTCAGTATCGCGTAAGTCGAGCCTACGGCGAGGAATGCGAAAGAAAACGCCGCGATGCCGATGGCGTTTTCTGAAACTTCGCCGCTGGCTGCGCCGAGGGCCAGGAGTACGAGGGAAAGTTCGCTCATCTGGCACAGGTTGACGGTGGACAGGAGGCTGACGCGATAACTCTGCCGCATGAAATAGAGCGGCGGAAAAATCGTGATCAGCCGGCTGCCGATGAGGAACAGGCAAAACCACAGCGTCCACAGCATGAAATGCCACGTAGGCATGGGAATTTCCATCCCCAGGCCGACGAAAAACAGCGTCACAAAAAAATCACGGATGCTGGTGATTTTGGCGACGACGTCGAGCGTGTAGGGGAACGTGGACACCATGACGCCCGCAACCAGCGCACCCATTTCGTACGATAGACCAAGCCAGTCCGCCAATCCCGCCATGGCAAAGCACCACGCCAGCGCACCGACGAGCACCAGTTCGGGCAGGCGCGCGACCAGTTTAAAAACCGGCGGCAGCAGAAACCGGCCGGCCATGTAAGCGATTGCCACGAGCAAGAACACCTTGCCCAGCGCCAGCGCGACCGGACCCACCTCGGGATTTTTGAAATTGGGCTGAAGGGCGAGAAAAAGAATGATAAACAAGTCCTGCAGCACCAGCACGCCCAGTGAGACACGGCCGGCGAGGGTTTCCAGTTCGCGTTTATCGTAAAGAATTTTGACGATGATGACCGTGCTGCTCATGGCCGCCGCGACGCCGAGGTAAAGCGCTTCCAGCCGGCTTTGCGCCGGCCCGAACCAATCAAAAACCAACCAACCCAACAGGACGCAGCCGAGGATCTGCACCGCTGCCGTGAGGGTGATGACCTTCCCGGCGTTCAGCATTTTTTTGAGGTCAATCTCCAGTCCGATCATGAAAAGCAGCAACGCCAGTCCGATGCTGGAAATGGTCTGAATGGAATCCTGATGGACCCACGCCAGCGCGTGCGGGCCGATGGCAAATCCGGCGGCGAGATAGGCGAGCAGGAGCGGCTGTCGCGCGACCTGGGAAATGACGGCCACCACCCACGCGGCGATGATGCAAACGGCAATGTCAGTGACCAGTCCGTGCTCCACGCAGTGGAAAATTAAACCAGCAGACGCAATGTCGTCGAGCAACGGTTTTTGTCCGGCACGTGGCGTGGTTCTGAGAAGGCCAGTCGCTTGATCGAGGCTTGCCGGGTTGGCATTCAAGGTGCTGGTTAATGTGCTCCGTCATGACCATCCGGTTTATGACGGAGCCATGAACGTCCAATTGTTTCCAAACGAGCAACAGCTTTGCGCGGCAAGGATTCTTATCGTTGACGATGAGGCGGCGGACATTCGGGTAATCGAATGGGCGTTTCGGCAGGCCCGGTTCCCCAATTTCCGGAGCGTGAGCGACTCCACCAGGGCCCGGGAAGCCTTCATCGAGTTTCAACCGGACCTTGTGCTGCTCGATTTATACATGCCCCAACTGGATGGGTTCGGCGTTTTGAAACAAGTGCGGGAACTGGCGCCGACCGGCGAGTTCCTGCCAGTGTTGATGTTCACGGGCCAGAACACGCCCGAGATGCGCAGTCGGGCTATCGCGGCCGGGGCCAGTGATTTCCTCGGCAAACCGGTGGATCATACGGAAGTCATATTGCGCATAAGAAATCTGCTGCAAACCCGTTTCCTCCACCAGCAGGCGCGGGATATGCAGAAACAATTGGAGGCCGTCCCGGCAGCCGGTAAAACCAACCCTCAACCCAAACCCGGTCGGAAACCGTAGGTGACTGACCTTATCCCGGTCTGAATGATGGAAACGATCCCGACCGAACAACTCGACCAATTGCTGGCAGCGATGGTTCAGAGTGCCGAGGGCATCTCGGATTTGCTGTTTGTGGCCGGCAAACCGCCGCAGGTGGAAGTGCATGGCAAGCTTCAGCCGTTTGGGATGGAACCGCCGGAATCCGTGCTCACCAGCAAGCGCATCGAAAGTCTGGCGGGAACCATTATCAGTGGCAACGAGCGGTTGTTTCAGGACCTGATGACGCGTGGTTCTTGCGATTGCAGCTATGCCCTACAGAATTTTTGCCGATTCCGCGTCAACATCTACCGCCAGAACGGATGTTATGCCATGGTGTTGCGCCGGCTTCAGGCCCAGGTTCCCTCCCTAAAAGTGCTCCAATTGCCGCCGGTGTTTCAGGAGATCATCAAGGAAAAAAACGGCCTCATTTTTGTGACCGGCGCCACCGGCAGCGGCAAGACCACCACGCTGGCGGCCATGTTGAACGAAATCAACCAGAACAGCGAGATCCACATCGTCACGCTGGAAGACCCGATTGAATTTCTGCATCCGCATCTCAAGTCCACCTTCAGCCAGCGGGAATTGGGACGCGACTTCTACACATTTCCTGACGGCATGCGGGCCGCCCTGCGGCAGGCGCCCAAGGTGATATTGGTCGGCGAAATCCGCGACCGCGAAACCATGGAGATTGCACTCACGGCGGGAGAAACCGGCCACGTGGTTTACAGCACCCTGCACACCATCAGCGCCGGGCAGACCATCCACCGCATCCTGGGCATGTTCACCAAGGATGAGGAAGAACAGGTGCGCGAACGCCTGGCCGGGAGCCTCCGTTACGTCATCAGCCAGCGCCTGATTCCTCAAAAGGACGGCGGCCGGCTGCTGGTCACTGAATTGATGGGCAGCAGTCTGCGCACCCGGGAAGCCATCGCCCTGGGTGAAAATGAGAATCGCCGGCTTTCGGACATTATTGAGGCGGGCAGCACCTATGGCTGGCACAGCTTCGAACAATCCCTGATTGACGCCTACGAAAAGGATTTGATTACCGAGGAGACCGCACTGCTTTGCAGCGTCAACAAACCGATGATGCACCAGCGACTGGATACGGTTAACAAACGCCGGGCCGATGCCCCCACCCCCAGCTCACTGAAAATGAAAGCCGATACGCGTTTCCTGAAGAAGAATGCCCGGCCTCAAGTCAAATCACCGGAGTCGGATGGCTCGAAGGCGCCCGTGCCCGCGGGCGCGAAACCGTCCGCGTGACCCGGTCACGACAGGCCGATCCCGTTTGTCGGCTGCTTTGTCAACTTTCCAGCGCGACGAGCGCGGTTTTCATGCGCTCGCTTTGCTGGTCATAAGTCTTGTTTTTGTGCTTGTATTGGATGTTGAATCAGGCTAATATATTACCCGTCCCGCTCGAATCGTCATGGTGGACAAGATGGTCTGAGAGCCATGCAAGAAATCCGGCGCAAATTTTTGATGTTTTTCCTGCTCATGGGCATGGGGGCGGGAATCCAACCGGCGGCAGGCCAATTCACCTCCAATTATCAGACCAATACCGTCAACGGTGTGACCAACTATTGGCCGGGGGATTACGTCGTCGGCTCCAATACTTTTGCCGACGCCCTCCTGATTCGGAATCGTGGCGTGCTCACCAACTCCGACGGCTATACCGGTTACCTGCCTGCCAGCAGCAACAATTGCGTGATGGTGGCCGGCGCCGGCTCGGTGTGGAGCAATGCCAACCTGTATCTCGGTTACTCCGGCAGCGGCAACACGCTGGTGATCAGTAATGCCGGTCGCGTCGCGAACAGCTTGGGAACGTACGTTGCCTATAACACCACAAGCAGCAGCAACCGTGTCCTGGTCACCGGTATCAATTCGGCCTGGGACTGCGCGAACAATTTGAACCTGGGACTGGCGGGATCTGACAACAGCCTGGTCATCAGTAACGGCGGACGCGTGAGCGACTCCTACAGCCAATTGGGCAGTACGCTGGGCAGCAGCGGCAACAGCGCGTTGATCACCGGCACTGGTTCGGTCTGGAGCAACACATCCAGCTGCACGATCGGCCTTAGCGGCAGCAACAATAAAATGACTATCAACAAAGGCGGCCGCATGGTCTGCAACTTTGCCACGCTCGGAACCTGGGACACGTCCACCAACAACTCGATGCTGGTTTCGGACAGCGGTTCGCTCTGGGATGACTCGGCGGAGGCTTCGGTGATTACCTTCGGCGTGAACGGCTCAGGCAACAGTCTCATCGTCACCAACGGCGGTCAGGTGCTGGGCTACTATGCTTACTTCGGGAGAAATGCTTGCAGTTACAACTCCGCACTGGTGACCGGTCCCGGTTCGAGCTTTTCAGTCAACTGCTACATTTACGTCGGCGACCAGAGCCACAACAACACGTTTACCGTTGCCAACGGCGGCGTGGTGACCGACAAATTCTGCTACATCAGCTACGCTGCCGGCAGCCGCGACAATGCCGTGGTGGTTGCCGGCACCAACTCATACTGGCAGAACAGTTATAGCGTGTACGTTGGTTTCGACGGCGTGGCCGGCAGCCTGACCATCAGCAACGGTGCGACGATGAGTGTCGGCGGAGCGTGGACGCCAAGTCACGACGGCGCCCTCGGGGTCAATGCCACCAGCAGTAACAACCGCGCCCTGATTACGGGCAATGGCTCCACCTGGAACTGTGCCGACAACCTGTACGTGGGTTTGAACGGCCCGGCCAACAACCTGGTCATCAGCAATGGCGGCCGAATCATCAACACGGATGGTTACGTTGGATCAAACCCCGGCAGTGATGGTAACAGCGTGCTGGTCACCGGTGCCAATTCGCGCTGGACCAACAACGGCGATCTGAATGTCGGATATTTCACCTCGGGTAACAGCCTGACGATCAGCAATGGTGGCCGGGTCATCAATCATTACGGTTACATTGGGCAAGTCGCCGGCAGCGATAGTAACAGTGTGGTCGTCACCGGCGCCGGCTCGGTCTTGACGAACAACGCCGATATGTATGTCGGATGCTTCGGCGTGGGAAACAGCCTCGTGATTAGCAATGGCGGACGGGTCAGCGACGATTGGGGTCTGATTGGATACGATACCAACAGCATCTACAATCAGGTGCTGGTCGCCGGCGCCGGCTCGGTCTGGAGTAACTCTACTGTAGTTGTCGGCGATTACGGTTCCAGCAATAGTCTGGCGATTCGCGATGGAGGGCGGGTAGATGATGACCTGGGCGTTGTTGGCTGGGATGATGCGGGCTGGGACAACAGTGTGTACGTGGAATCCGGCGGCGTGTGGCGCAACCAGAATCTTTTAGTCGGCTATTGGGGTTCGCATAATGCCATGTTCGTGGATGGTGGGTCGGTCTTCGTCTCCACCTACATGGCGGTGGGCTACGATCCGCTCTACGCTGACAATTTTGTCGAGATGACCGATGGCCAGATTATTGTTACCAACCAGACCCACGACGCCGTGCTGGAGGTCTATGGCGGCGGATTTCTGTTCGCCGGCGGCACGCTGTGGGTGGACACACTGATCATCACCAATAAAGACGCTCAATTCATGTACATCGGCGGCACACTGGCCTACCGGAACCTCGTGATTACTCCGGAGTTTGACGCGGATAGCGACGGGATTCCCAATGGCTGGGAACAAGCCCACGGTCTCGATCCCCTGAACCCCGACGATGCCGCAGCTGACAATGACAGTGACGGGATGAACAACCTGCAGGAGTATCTGGCCGGCACCGACCTGAATAACGCCGCATCGCGTTTCGCGATCACGTCGCTGGCATTGACCAATGGCCAGGTTCGGGTCTCGTGGTCGGCGGTGGGCGGCAAAAGTTATGTTGTGCAAACCAATTCAGTACTGGGTGATACTTTTGCCGACGCCAGCCCCGTGATCGCCGTGCCTGGCTCGGGCGAAACGGCGGCCAACTATCTCGAGGCGGGAGCTGCAATCAACAGCCAGACGCGCTTCTATCGTATACGGCTTGGACCATAACCGGCGGTTTTATTCTTTCTACGAATGCCCGAATTTTATCGGCGGATTTGACGATGCTCACCGTCTTGCGTTGCGGAATAACGGCAAGGTTGTCGAGGTTGTAGTGTCGGCGCTGTGCGCCGATTTGATCGAGCCACAGGCTCGACGCTACAAATGCTCAACCCAGTGCGGCGAACGTGGATTTTACGTGCTCGCGTTTGCCCTGCCACTCGACGAGACGCTGCTGGTGTTCCGCCAGGACAGTGGCCGGAGCGTTTTGCGTGAAATTCGGGTTGGCGAGTTTTTGCTCAACCTTGGAGATTTCGGCCTCGATTTTCTCCAGTTCCTTCTTCAGCCGCGTCTTTTCGGCTTCGACATCAATCAACCCTTCCAGCGGCAGGAACAAATCACCGGCCTCGGCGCGCACCGTCATCGTGTTCTTCGATGGCTGGTAATCGGTTTTCACCTCAACGGTTTCGGCGTTGAGCAACAGCCTGAGCACTTCAACGTCGTGCGATGTGAGTTCGTTAGCCGGTTTCAGGATGAATTTGACTTTTTTGTTCGCGGCGATGTTTGCGTTGCGGCGCAGATTGCGGCCCTGGGAAACCAGTTCGTTGCGCGTTTCAATCTGCTTTTCGTCATCGCCGGTCAGGCCGTAGTGCGATTTGAAATCGTCGTCGAGCGGCTTGGGCCACGGCGCGGTCATAATCGTCTGGCCGCCCTGATTTTCCGGCATGTCCTCGGCGTAGCCCATGCCGTGCCAGAGTTCCTCCGTGATGAACGGCAGGAACGGATGGAACAGCCGCAGCGTGTGCGAGAGAACGAAATCAATCACGGCGATGGTGTTCGCCTTGCGCGCTTCTGTAGCAGCCGACGACAGGAGGCTCGGATCGATTGCCGATTGCCGATTGCCGATTGCCGATTGTCCAGATGGAGCCTCGTAACCTCGGCTGCTACCGGCAAGTGCCGCCTTACTCGCCTCGACATACCAGTCGCAATATTCGCCCCAGAAAAATCGGTAGAGCGTCGCCGTCGCGTCGCTGAATTTGTATTCGGCGAACGCGGTGTTCATCTCACGGATGGCCGCGTCGAGCTTGAGCAGAATCCATTTGTCATCGGACGTTAAAAGCTTTGGATCAATTTCGCCCTGCACTTCGTAGCGTAGGACAGGCGTCGCGCCGGTCTCATTCTTTATAGGATTTTCTGAATCAGACGGAGACAGGCTGGAAGCCTGTCCTGCGAGTTGGCGGAACCGGCAGGCATTCCAGAGCTTGTTACAGAAGTTGCGGCCCAGTTCGACGTTTTGTTCATCGAACAAAATGTCCTGGCCGAGTGGCGCGCTGCGCATCGTGCCGAACCGGAGCGCGTCGGCGCCGTATTTGCCGATGAGATCGAGCGGGTCGGGCGAATTACCGAGGCTCTTGGACATCTTGCGTCCCTGCTTGTCACGGATGATACCGGTGAAATAGACGTTCCGGAAGGGCATGGCATCCGGGAGGCCGAACTTCGGCTCGCCCATGAATTCGTAGCCAGCCATGATCATGCGCGCCACCCAGAAGAATATGATGTCCGGCCCGGTGACGAGGT
>Ga0265338_10001977_pt1 | contig 31927 bp, 36 predicted proteins | sample 42126metaG_FD_193579 | JGI IMG/M metagenome (GOLD analysis project Ga0265338, IMG submission 193579) | Rhizosphere microbial communities from Carex aquatilis grown in University of Washington, Seatle, WA, United States - 4-21-26 metaG | ecosystem: Host-associated > Plants > Roots > Rhizosphere...
GTGTTCAACGTTGTTCTTATCAACAACCATGTCGACCTGTCCGCCCCAGTTTGCGGAGAAATTATAGTAACCCGGGGTGTACTGTTCGCCGTCTCGAGCTATACGGTTCCATGTCCACGTCGTTCCCTTGTCCGTCGACTTGAAGAATCCCAACTGATAGGCACTATCAGGGGTAGCTGATCCGCCCCATGCCGGATTCGGCACGAGGTCTGTTCCCGTAATTTCACAAGGAATGCCGACGTTTCCGTTCGGATAGGCAATGAGAGGAATGTCGTAGGTGCCCAGTTTCTGGCCGGCCGGTACGACACTGTAGACTGTCGAGTCTGCCAATGACCAGGTCGTTCCAAAGTCGGTCGATCTGCTGATCTTGTAGTTCGTGCGGCCCTTAGAATCCTTAAAAAGAACCGTGCCCGTACTGTCAAGCGTCAGGGTCGAGGCATCGCGATCGGGTGAAACCTGTGTCGTCGTAAAATTACCGCCGCCAGGGGATGATTCAAGACCATAATAGCTGTGTCCCGAGCCTGCCCATCCCGCTGAAATGCCTGCAAATCCGTCAGCGACTCCGCCCTTCCACACGTCAATGGCCGAGAAATATGTGGTCTGCGTCGCAGGAAGAATTACATCCTGAGGAGCCGTAAACGTGGTTCCGTCGTAGTAGACGTACTGCACTGAACGTGAAGCACCGCCGGCCAGACCCTTGATATAAATCATGTACGTACCGCCTTTATAGTACTTGATCATTGTGGGGGCGCCATAATTGCAGAAGATATCGTAGAAGGTCGTTCCAACCGTCGTCCTGCTCCCGACGGCAACTTTTTCCATCTTCGCTGTTGCGTTGAAGCTACCATTGCTCACGCCCGTCTGCTCTGTCGCAACGACATCCGGTGCAACAACGGCATGGGTCGTTGCTTTTTTCATTTGGCCGGCATACATCGCAACCGTGCCGACGGTCAAGCAAACGAGAAACATCGTGGAGATCTTTTTCAACATAACCATTCCTCCTAGGTTTGGTGAATCCAGTGAATTAAATGCTACTTCGACGCAAAGTGTATTTTTCTTTTCTCCTTTCTTCATTTAAATTTATTAATGGATATTTGTTATTGAGATAATATTTCCAAAATAAATTCTATGGGCTAACACTAATCGGCCAAAAAAATAATTTCAATGTCGCGCAAAAATGCTGGAGACAGGGCAAAACGGTAAGCAAGTGAAAGGAGGCGTGTTGGCTTGGTTGAACATTTCTAGAAGCTGTTGAAAATGAATACGGTTTTATCAATGATCAAATCGGTTTTCGTCTATTCCTGGAAATATGGCAAAAACGAGTGAAACTTTTGGCGACAAGACTCGTTAAACTAAAGTTGGTCCTTACGACCTTTGCCGTAAATATAAAGACTGCAACTTCAATTGTCAAGCGACTTTCGAAAAAACATCCCCCCCAAAACCTCTACAGGGAAACAACTTTAGCTTCGTAAACTTCTTCCAAAGAACTGATTTTCCTGAGAACCTGCTCGGGAATGCCGTTATCTACATTGATCACCGTTAACGCTTTCCCGCCGACTCCCAGGCGGCCGAGCGACAGGCCGGCTATATTAATGGAGGCTTCGGCAAGAATTGAACCAACGCGAGCAAGTATCCCGGGCCTATCGGTGTTCGTATAGAATAACAGAAAACCTTCCGGATTCACCTCAAAATAGAAGGCATCGATGCGAACGAATCGCGGAGTGGTCGTCCCAAAGACGGTGCCGGCAAACGATCGTTTCTCCTGGTCCGTGGAGTATTCTATCGAAAGCAGGTTCGTGTAGTTCTCCCCGTCCCGTTCTTTTTTCTCGCTGATCCGGATGCCCATCGACTCTGCAATGACCGGAGCGTTAATATAATTGACCGGCTGGCTCATCATCCTGGAGAAGAATCCCTTCAACACTCCCGTCGTCAGCAGGTCGATATGTTTCTGCAGAAGATCGCCGCGTGCTTCGATTGCCAGCTCGCGCAATTTTCCTTTCATCACCTGAGCCTGCAGGCTTCCTAGTTTCTCCGCAAGGACCATATACGGCTTGAGTTCTGCCGGAATACCGGACTGGAATGCGACGGCATTGACGGCGCCTGAAATTCCGCGGTCCTTCAATGCGTCGGCGATTTGTTCTGCAATCTGGATCGCCACTTTTTCCTGCGCTTCTTCCGTAGATGCTCCGAGATGCGGAGTAGCGATGAGATGGGGATGCTGGAGAAGAGGATTCGCCGTCGGGGGCTCCACAACGAACACATCGAGCGCAGCTCCGGCGACTTGCCCGCTGTTCAATGCGTTCAGGAGAGCCGCCTCGTCGATGATCCCTCCCCGCGCGCAGTTGATAACGCGGACGCCTTTCTTGCAGAGCTTGAACGTCTTCTCATTCAGGATTCCCTTCGTCTCTTCGCTGAGAGGCGTGTGCACAGAAATAAAATCAGACCGTCGAAAGATTTCTTCCAGCGGAACGAGTTCTACATCGATCTTCGATGCGACGTCGCTTGCGAGCACCGGGTCGAATCCGATGACGGTCATGCCGAATGCCCGGCACCGCAAGGCGACTTCACGGCCGATCTTTCCCACTCCGACGATGCCGAGCGTTTTGCCCATCAGCTCGGTCCCCATGAATTTCTTTCGTTCCCACTTTCCGGCCAGCAGGCTCATGTTCGCCTGCGGAATATTCCGTGCGAGCGAAAGGAGCATCGAAACCGTATGCTCGGCCGTGGAGATCGTGTTGCCTCCCGGCGTGTTCATGACGATGATGCCGTGGCGCGAGGCCGCGGCGACATCGATGTTGTCCACGCCCGCCCCGGCCCTTCCGATCACCTTCATCGTTTTTGCTTCTTCGATAATCTCCGCGGTGACTTTTGTGCCGCTGCGGACGATAAGCGCTGCATACTCCGGTATTATTTTCTTGATCTCTTCCGGCGAAATCCCCGGCTTTGCATCAACCTGAAATCCCTCTCGTGTCAAAATGTCGACACAGCTTTGTTCTATCGGATCGCTGATGAGTATTTTCATGGGAGTGCCTTCGATGGTGGGACGCGATGTGAGTTGTTGTGAAACAAGGAACTAGTGTGATGGGTGAAAACTTTTGTAACACTAAGAGATGAACCGCCAAGACGCTAAGAGAAAATGTCAAAATAAGAAACTCACAAAAGCTTTACGAAAATAGAATATTTTGAAAACATAGGTCATTGCGAGGATCCCGACGAAGTCGGGAGACGAAGCAATCTCCCTTAGCACCAGGGGATTGCTTCGTCCCGCCAAAAAGCCGCGGGACTCGCAATGACACCTGAACAATTTCGCGCTTTCGCGGTTTTCTCTTTACTCCGGATTACTGTGCAAACGATTTGAGAACGGCCTGAACGCCTGCCCCGAGTTCGAACTTATACCCGCATTCGCGCAGCGTCAATTCCAGGGCGCCGATCATCGTGACCATGTCGAGTTCGTCATAATATCCGAGATGCGAAATGCGGAAGATCTTTCCGGCAAAATCGTCCTGACCTCCGGCAATGGTGATCCCGTACTTCGACTTGAGCGTCTTGTTGAATACTTTCCAATCCATTCCTTCGGGCAGCCAAACGGGGGTCACGGCGTACGATGGAAAATCTGAAAAGAGACGCAGTCCGAGGGCCACGACGCCTGCTCTGATCGCCGTCGCCAGCTTCTCGTGCCGCCTCCAGATATTTTCAATTCCTTCGGCCCTCAGCATCTCGAGCGCGGCATCGACGCCGATGACGAGCGAGACTGCCGGAGTCCAGGGAGTATCGTTCTTCTCGTACGACTTCAGCGCCTTGCGCAGATCGAAATAGAATTTCGGAAGTTTCGAGGTCTCCATGGCGGCGATCGCCCGCTTGCTTAAGGCAACAAATGCCAGCCCGGGAGGAATCATCAGTCCCTTCTGGGATCCGGTGACGCAGACATCCAATCCCCACTCGTCAAACCGCAGCTCATGCGCACCAACGGCAGTGATCCCGTCGACGCAGACGAGCGCACTGGAATTCTCGCGGATGAGTTTCGAGAGCGCTTTTACATCGGTTGCGGTGCCGGTCGAAGTTTCGCTGTGGGTGAGATAGACTCCCTTCGTCTCTGGGTGAGCCTTCAGAGCGTCGAGGATCTGCTGCCCCGTCGGGGCTTTCCCCCATTCGACCTTGATTTCCACGACGTTCAGGCCGTAGGCCTTCGGCATCTTCACCCAGCGCTCTCCAAATTTTCCTCCGTTGACGGAAACGACGGTATCTCCCGGAGAAAAGAGGCTTACGAAAGTAGATTCGACTCCTCCCGTTCCCGAACTCGTGAGCGTGAGAACAGGTTGTTCGGTCTGGAAGAGGTATTTTAGATTTTGGTTGACGCGGGTAAGGACTTCATTAAACTCTGGATTGCGGTGATGAATGATCGGCTCCGCCATTTTCAACATGACGTGTTCGGGTACTGGAGTCGGTCCGGGAGTGAATAATCTTTTTTTCATGGTAATCGCTTTCGGGGTAATGACGCGTGGTCAAATCAAGAATTGGATTGTAGTGTTTCACAAAAGTACTTGAATTGCGGGAGAGAATCAAGAATAGTTGTAGGTCAGGCATTCCAGCCAGATGTAGGTCAGGCATTCCTGCCAGATGTAGGTTAGGCATTCCTGCCTGACATCGGTCAGGCAGGAATGCCCGACCCACAGGAGATCAACCAAAAATGGGGTGGTTTACGCTACTGCCGATGGGATATAATGCCTGGAAGCGGGAATCTCCTTGGCGGCCACGAAAGATTCGACTGCGTTCAAGAGGTCGTAGCGGCCGTCGCCGGTGACTGCCGAAAAGGGAAGAACTGCGGAAAGATGCTTGTATTTGGCCAGGGATTCCTGGACGTTCTTGATCTGTATTTGCAGCTTGTTGAACGGGATCTTATCGGCCTTTGTCAGAACGAGGGCGAACGGAACTTTGTAGAAATCGAGCCATCCCATCATGGTGTTGTCGAGCTCTGTTGGACCGAGCCGGGCGTCGACGATCTGCACACCGAGGGCGATTTGTTTCCGATCGTGGAAGAACGATTCGATGAGAGAAGTCCATCCGGCCTTTACCTGCTCGGCCACTTTCGCGTACCCGTAGCCGGGCAAGTCGATGAAGTACATTTCCTTGTTGACGAGGTAGTAATTGAGCTCTCGTGTCTTGCCGGGAGTCGAGCTTATTCTGGCGAGCCCTTTTCTATTGCAGAGCTTGTTCAACAGGGACGATTTACCGACGTTCGACCTGCCGATGAATACGACTTCGGGGAGATTGTCTTTGGGGAGTTGTTTCAGGTTGGCGACACCGACGACAAAATCAACTGTAACAATTTTCATACGTTAGATCCTCGTCTAAAAAGATTTAATCCAACCCGGTGCACGCGAGTGAAGAGAATTGGGGTGCACCGTGCCCGTAAAAACTAGGATGCATCAGCGGGTGCGGCCGGAACGTCGGCCGGCGGAGGCCCTGCCGATGCCGGTTCCGTTGAGGTCTCGGGTGCGGCTGTTTCAACCTTCTTGCGGGGAGTTCGGCGTGCCCGCTTCGGCTTGACCGCGGGTTTAGATTCGTCTTGACCGGTATTATAGTCCACCAATTCCAGCACGGCAATATCGGCGGCATCGCCGAATCGACGGCCCAGCTTCACGACGCGCGTGTAGCCGCCGGCGCGTTGAGCGACCTTCGTCGCGATTTCGCCGAACAGCATTTTCACCACGTCTTTGTCGTGGATAAATCGGCTCACTTCGCGGCGGGCATGAATATCTTTCGCACCGCCCGCTCCTTCTTTCGCCACGGCCCGTTTCGCCCGCGTGATAATCTTCTCGACAACCATGCGCGTCTCTTTTGCTTTCGCAAGCGTCGTCCGGATTTTTTTGTGACGGAGCAAGGAGGTGGAGAGCGCCTCAAGTGTCGCTTTGCGATGGCTCGCCGTACGTTTGAGTTTTCGACCCGATCTGCCGTGAATCATTGTATTGCCCTTTGTCTATTCGCTGTCTTTTAAATATTTGTCGACATCCATTCCGAATGTCAATCCTTCTTCTTCGATGATCGCCGAAAGCTCTGCCAGAGATTTGCGCCCGAAGTTCCTGAACTTCAACAGCTCCGACTCTTCGCGGCGGACGAGGTCCGCAATGGTCTTGATGTCCGCAGCGCGCAGGCAGTTATGTGACCGGACCGAGAGTTCGAGATCGTCAACGCTCGTCTTCAGCACTTTTCTGATGCGTGCAACCTCTGCGTCTTCCTCGACTTCTTCCTTCTCCGCTTCCGGTTCGGAATCGAAGCTCGTAAAGAGCTGGATATGTTCGCGGAGCACTTTGCCCGCATACGTCAGTCCCTCTTCGGGAACGATGGAGCCGTCTGTTTCAATTTCGAGAATCAGTTTTTCGTAGTCCGTCTGCTGGCCGACGCGCGTCGGTTCGACAAAATACCGGACGTTTTTGACAGGCGTGAAGATGGAGTCGATGGCAATGACGCCAAGGGTCTGGTCCGGCAGTTTGTTTTCCTCGGAAGTCACGTATCCCTTGCCGCGTCCGATCCGGAGTTCCATCTCGAAGTCGGCATCTTTGTTGAGTGTTGCAATGTGATGATCCGGGTTGAGAATCTCCACTTCAGCGCTCGCCTTCTGGAGGTCTCCCGCGACGAATTTTCCGGGGCCCTTCAAATGGACTGTCACTTTGCCGACCTTTTTGTTGGTGGCCTTGAGCCGAACTTCTTTGAGGTTGAGGATCATGTCGGAGACATCTTCGACGAGACCCGGCAAAGTCGAGAATTCATGAACGATACCCTCGATACGGATTGCGGTCACCGCGTACCCGGGCAGTGACGACAAGAGGACACGGCGGAATGCGTTCCCTATAGTTACTCCAAATCCCTTTTCCAGCGGCTGAACGACAAATCTGCCAAACGTCGTCGAATGACTTGCTTCATCCAACACGATCCCTTCAGGCATTTGAAAGTTTACAAGACTCATGAGTTTTACTCGCTTTCACGCTTTTTAAATTATGGGAAAGAACAGATTACTTTGAGTAGAGCTCGACGACGAGTTGTTCGTTCGCGGGAAGCGGAATGTCGGTCCGCTCCGGTACTTGAAGAAACGTCCCGTTAAGGTTTGCCTTGTCGAGGCTCAGCCACGGGAGCATCGAACTGTCTTTCATGCGTTTCATTGCATTGTGGATCACCTCCAGCTTCTTGCTTCGCTCGTTCACGCTGATCACATCGCCCGCCCTCAAAAGCACGGAGGGAACATCGGTCGGCTTGTTGTTCACGGAGAAATGACCGTGCAGGATGAGCTGGCGCGCCGTCTTGCGTGAAGGCGCAAAGCCCAGGCGGTACACGACATTGTCGAAGCGTCGTTCGAGAGTCTTCACAAGGATTTCTCCCGTCTTGCCGGTCTGACGAAGCGACTTTTCAAAGTAGTTTCTGAACTGTGTTTCCATCAATCCGTACATGCGGCGGATCTTTTGTTTCTCCCTCAACTGAAGACCGTACTCGGAGACTTTTTGCCTGCGCGATTGACCATGGGGTCCGGGCGGGAAATTTCGCCGTTCCACGGGACATTTCTCCGTGAAACATTTCGTCCCTTTCAAAAAAAGCTTCTGGCGTTCGCGTCGGCAGAGCCTGCAACTGGCGTCAATGTATCGTGCCATCGATCGTTACTTCCTTCTATCTGGTGAATGAAAATACTTCCAACTCGTTATACGCGTCGGCGCTTGGGCGGACGGCAGCCGTTGTGCGGGATCGGCGTGATGTCGCGAATAATTGAAACCTCGAGGCCGGCGGTTTGCAGCGAACGGATCGCCGCTTCGCGTCCCGAACCGGGTCCTTTGACAAACACTTCGACTTTCCGGAGGCCCATATCATACGCCTCTTTCGCCGCTGCTTCTGCTGAAACCTGTGCAGCAAAGGGGGTATTCTTCCTGGATCCTTTGAATCCGTTCTTGCCGGCAGACGACCAGGCAATGGTGTTGCCGTAAATATCCGTCAGTGTCACAATGACGTTATTGAACGTCGCCTTGATAAACGCTTTGCCGTTGACATCGACGTGAATTTTTTTCTTTTTCTTTGCCGGCGCGGGAGCCGAGGTTGAAGCCTGTGCCGGTTTTCCCGTCGTTGGTGCTGTTTCTTTTGCCACGAGCGCTCCTTTCAACCAAGGACCATTCCTTGGGTGTGATAGATTACTTCTTCGCTAAGACTTTCTTCTTCCCGGCGACTGTCTTACGTTTGCCCTTCCTCGTACGCGAATTTGTCCGCGTCCGTTGTCCCCGCACCGGTAATCCCTTGCGGTGACGCAATCCGCGGTACGAGCCGATATCCATCAGGCGCTTGATGTTCATCTGCATTTCGCTTCGCATCGCGCCTTCGGTTTTATAGTCGGCCTGGATAATGGTACGGATCTTCGACACTTCGTCGTCGTTCAGGTCCCCGATTTTCTTGTTGGGATCGATGCCCGCCTTGGCGAGAATTTTCTTGGAGGTAGTGCGGCCGATGCCGTAGATATAGGTCAGACCAATCTCTGATCTTTTGTTCTTCGGTAGATCGACGCCAGCTATACGTGCCACGTGTTCTTCTCCTTGTTAGACAACTTGTTATCCTTGGCGCTGCTTGTGCTTCGGATTCTTGCAGATCACTCTCACGACGCCTTTCCTGCGGATGACTTTGCAGTTCTCGCAGAGGCGTTTGACTGATGCCCGGACTTTCATTGGTTGTTCCTTTCTTCGCTCATTTGTAGCGGTAGGTGATGCGGCCCTTTGAAAGGTCGTACGGCGACAGTTCCACCGTCACCTTGTCGCCTACCAGAATCTTGATATAGTTCATCCGCATCTTGCCGGAGATATGCGCGAGGATCTCGTGGCCGTTGTCGAGCTTCACCTTGAACGATGCGTTCGGCAGCGTCTCCGTGATTGTTCCATCGACCTTGATTGCTCCTTGCTTTGCCATTGCTTCCGCGGTTACTGAGTTAAAATCTCTGCCTTTTCTTTTCGGACAATGACAGTATGTTCAAAGTGTGCCGACGGCTCGCCATCCGCGGTCAGGATCGTCCACCCGTCGCCGGCGGTACGCACGTCATAGTCCCCAAAATTCACCATCGGTTCGATCGCGAGCGCCATCCCCTCTTTCAACTTCAATCCCGTCCTGGGTTTCCCGTAATTAGGGACGGGAGGATCTTCGTGGAGCTCTTTTCCGATTCCGTGTCCAACCAAATCTCTGACGACTGAAAAGCCTGCCGCTTCAACATGGCGTTGGACGGCATGGGAAATATCGTGGAGGAAGTTCCCTTCAATCGCCTGCTCCACTCCTTTGTCCAGCGACTCTTTCGTCACCCGCATCAATCTCGCTTTTCCCTCAGACACCCTCCCGACGGGGAAGGTTGAGGCTCCGTCGCCGAAATATCCGTCTTTCACTACGCCGACGTCGAGCGAGACGATTTCACCTTCCTTCAACACCCGCGTCCCCGGAATTCCATGAACCACTTCGTCGTCGATCGAGACACAAACCGATGCGGGAAAAAGATTCCGCCTATCGTTTCCGTATCCCTTGAATGCCGGAATGCCTCCGCTGCTTCGGATAAAATCTTCCGCAAGATCGTCCAGCATTTTCGTCGCAACGCCGGGATAAATCTGTTTCTCCAAAAGCCTCAGCACGTCGGCCACCAGCCGGGAACTCTCCCGGATAAGAGCGATTTCCTTTTCCGTCTTGATAGTTACCATTGATACCGCGCCGGCCGTCAAAAAGAATTAACGGCCGATCCTTCCCTTGATCTTGCCGCTCTTCATAAACCCGTCGTAGTGGCGCATGAGCAGATGCGACTCTACCTGTTGGAGAGTATCCAATGCAACGCCGACGATGATCAACAAACTTGTTCCGCCAAAGAATGATGCAAAGCTCGACGTGATCCCGAAGCGCACCATGAACGAAGGCAGAATGGCGATAATAGCCAGGAAGATCGAACCGGGAAGCGTGATCTTCGTCAGGATATTGTCGATGAAATCCGATGTGTGCTTTCCGGGACGAATGCCGGGAATAAAGCCGCCCTGCTTCTGCATATTGTCCGCGACGTCTTTCGGGTTGAAGGCGATCGCGGTGTAGAAGTAGGTGAAGAACACGATCATCAACCCGTAGAAAAACGAATACGTAAACGATGTGTGCTCGAGATATCCTGAGATCGACCCGACGAATTCGCTATCCGGGAAGAATGTCAGAATCGTGCTTGGAATGAACATGATCGATTGAGCAAAAATGATCGGCATAACTCCCGCCGTGTTTACGCGCATCGGGATGTATTGCGTCACGCCGCCGTACACCTTTCGTCCGACAACGCGCTTGGCGTACTGTACGGGGATTCTGCGCGTCCCCTGCGTTACCATAACGACGCCGGCGATAATCAGCAGCATGAATGCCCAGATGATCAGCTCCACGATGAACGGCCTTGCGCCGGAGTTCACGAGCTGGAATTCGTCGAGGATCGCATGCGGGAATCGGGCAATAATTCCGATGAAAATGATGAGCGAAATACCGTTGCCGATGCCTCGTTCCGTGATCTGCTCGCCGAGCCACATCATGAACATCGTTCCTGTCGTCAACACGATGATCGTGCTGAGCGCGAACCCGAATCCTTGAACCTGCGCCGGCACAATCGGCACTCCCGCCGCATTCAGACTGACGAGCCGGACGCTCACGCCCCATGCCTGCAGGACGGAGATAAGAACGGTGCCGTACCGCGTATATTGAGTAATCTTCTTTCTGCCGTTCTCTCCCTCCTTCTGAAGCTTCTGGAAGAACGGAACGACGGCGCCCAACAACTGGATAATAATAGAGGCGCTGATGTACGGCATGATGCCGAGCGCAAAGATCGCCGCGTGGCTGAACGCTCCGCCGACAAACAAATCATAAAGTCCAAACAGCGTGTTCGATGCCTGATTGCGCATCGAGTCGGCAAGCACGGAGGCGTCCACGCCCGGAAGCGTAAAGTGCGAACCGATGCGCACCACGATAAGGAGCGCGGCGGTAAAGAGCACACGCGACCGGAGCTCTTGGATCTTAAAAATGTTGCGAATATTTTCGTCTAATTTGCTCATGGAGATTCGCTAAAGATTATTTTGCGGGAGCTGGCTTCTTTGTTTTGACTTCGGGTTTCGGCTTTTCCGTCTTGATTTCCGTCGCCGTCCCGCCCGCTGCCGTTATTTTCTCCACCGCAGATTTGCTGAATTTGTGCGCCGTGATGGTGAGCTTTGATTTCAATTCGCCGTCGCCGAGAATTTTTACAAGAGACGATTTCTTGGAGACGATGCCCATCGCATGCAGGATCTCCGGAGTGACGGTGTCTTTCAGCTTCCCATCCGTCACGAGCTTCTGGAGCATCTCGACATTGACGACGCGGTATTCAACACGGAAAGGGCTGGTGAACCCGAACTTCGGAAGGCGCCGGGTCAAGGGCATCTGACCTCCCTCAAACCCGCGTTTCAGGCCGGACCCCGATCGGGACCCTTGCCCTTTATGGCCGCGCGTGGCGGTTCCGCCGTGGCCGGAACCCTGGCCGCGTCCGATCCGCTTCGTTTTTTTGCGAGAGCCTGGTGCGTAGTGTAAATTATTGAGTATCGATGTCATAGTGCTTTTCCTTCGAGTGCGGCCGCCGGTTGTTGGGCGCGATCAGTCAAGCCTCAACCGGCGAAACAGCAATTAAGATTTCACTTCTTCCACGACGACGAGATGACGCACGCAGTTCACCATGCCGCGGATCTGGGGAGTATCCGTATGAACGACGGAGTAGTTCGGACGGCCCAGTCCAAGCGCCTTGATCGTGCGTTTGTGTTTCTCCAGCGTATGCACGACGCTCTTTGTCTGGGTGATTTTTATTTTCTTGTGTGCTGCCATAACGTTTCGTCTCGCTTCCGATGAGATTAATTCTGGAAAAGTTCCTGAAGAGACATGCCTCGCTCCTGGGCAACGGACCGTGCATCACGAAGGCTCAACAGACCCGCCAAGGTTGCCTTGACAACGTTGTGGGGGTTGGACGATCCCATCTGCTTTGTCAGGATATCTTTCACTCCGGCAGACTCGAGGAGTGCGCGCACCCCTCCGCCCGCGATGAGGCCGGTACCTGGTGAAGCGGGCTTGAGAAGAACTTTTCCGGCGCCGAATTTCCCGATCACTTCATGCGGGATGGTCCCGTTGACGATCGGCACGGTGACAACATTTTTCTTCGCGTCGTCGATTCCTTTGGAAATTGCGTCGGCAACTTCATTCGCTTTGCCGAGGCCGATCCCGACGTGGCCGTTCCCGTCTCCCACGACGACGATGGCGTTGAAGCTGAACCTTCGCCCGCCCTTCACCACTTTCGCGACGCGGTTGATATGCACGAGCTTGTCTTTGAGCTCGAGTTCGTTTGCCTTGATTCGTGCCACTGGTAACCCTCTTTACTTCGTAGTTGATGGTTGCTGCATCGTGCAGCGTCTAGCTTGCTGTCGGGAGAGGATTCGAACCTCTACAGACGCCTCCAAAGGGCGTTGTCCTGCCATTAGACGACCCGACAGTGGGTAAAGGCGATTCCCTTCCGAGAGCAAGTGTTGTTCAGAACTTCAAGCCGCCTTCACGTGCACCGTCCGCCAGCGCTTTCACACGCCCGTGGTACAACAATCCGTTGCGGTCAAACACGACGTTCTTAATATTCTTTTCGAGCGCTTTCTTCGCGAGGATCTTTCCCACGATGACGCTCTTGTCTTTTTTTGATTTCGCCGCGGTCAGCTCGGTCTTCACTTCCTTCGATACCGATGACGCTGCCACGAGTGTCTTCCCCGCGACGTCGTCAATAATCTGTCCGTAGATATTGCCCAGGCTCCGGTACACGGTAAGCCGCGGACGCTCTGCGGTGCCGGTAATCTTTTTCCGGATGGACGCCTTGATTTTGTCGCGCCGGTGGTTTGCATCTTTCGTTATCATAGGATCTGCATTCTCTGCTAGCTGTTCTTCAACTCTTATCTCTTAATTCTTATCTCTTATCTCTTCTCTCTTATCTCTTCTCTCTTATCTCTTCTCTCTTATCTCTTATCTCTTCTCTCTTACTTGGTGCCAGCCGTTGCTGCCGTCTTTCCAGCTTTGCGTCGGATATACTCTCCTTCGTACTTGATCCCTTTTCCCTTGTACGGTTCCGGCGGACGCAGCGAGCGGATCTTCGCCGCGACCAATCCTACCAGCTGCTTGTCGATGCCGCTGATGGTGATGTTCGTCTGCGTCGGCGCTTCGATTTTGATCGAGTCCGGCGCGCGGAAGACGATGGGATGCGAGTACCCCAGGGCGAGCTGGAGGACTTTTCCCTTGAGCTCGGCGCGGTACCCGACTCCCACGAGTTCGAGCTTGCGGGTGAACCCGGTCGTCACGCCCGTAATCATATTGGCGATGAGAGCCCGGAACAATCCGTGCAGCGCACGATGCTCCTTGATGTCGGAATGGCGGGAGACGAGAACATCTTCGCCCTTCACTTCGACCGTGACATCCGGATGGATCGTAACGGAAAGTTCGCCTTTGGGGCCTGCCACTTTCACGCTGCCGTTCTTGATTTCTACTTTCACTCCCTTGGGAATGTGAGCAGGTTTTCTACCGATTCGTGACACAGTAAGACTCCTTCAAACTCTTCTCTGAACTGATGAATTACCAGACGTAGAACAAAACTTCGCCGCCGATATTTTCTTTCCGCGCCTGCTTGTCGGTCATAAGACCTTTCGATGTCGACAGGACCGCGACGCCGAGGCCGTTGTTGACACGCGGCAGCTCGCCGGCATTCTGGTAGCGGCGGATGCCCGGCCGGCTGATGCGCCGCAATCCGGTGATGACGCTTCGTGTGTCGTTATACTTCAACATAATACGGATGATTCCCTGTTTCGCATCTTCCACGGTCGTATAGCTCGTGATGAACTTCTGCTCCATCAGGATGCGCGTGATTTCCTTTTTCAAACCCGATGCGGGGACGTCGACTTTCTTATGACGTGCGCGGACGGCGTTGCGAACCCTGGTCAGGTAATCGGCTATCGGATCGGACATTGACATTGAATTTCATTCTCCTAGTTTGTTGCGACTCTCTACCGCGAAGAAGCTGCTTACCAGCTCGCCTTCGTGACGCCGGGTATTTTGCCGTCGAGCGCCATGCTTCGGAAACACAATCTGCACACGCCGAATTTCCGCATATACGCGCGCGATCGGCCGCAGATAGAGCATCGATTGTGCTTCTGTGTCGGATGTTTTGGCGTCTTCTTCGATTTGACAACCATTGCTAATCGTGCCACTCAGGTGCTCCTTTTCTTTATTTTGCTTTTTGAACCGTGTCGCGCTTGACGAAGGGCATTCCAAAACCCTTCAACAATTCCATGGCTTCGAGATCGGTCTTCGCGGTCGTCACGAACGTGATATCCATCCCGGTAATCTTTGCAACTTTGTCCGCATCGATCTCGCGGAAAATAATCTGTTCCTTGACGCCGAGCGTGTAATTCCCCCGTCCGTCGAACGACTTATCGGGGACCCCGCGGAAGTCGCGTATCTGCGGCATTGCGACGTTGACAAGCCGGTCAAGAAATTCATACATCTGCCGTCCACGGAGCGTCACGCGAACGCCGATGGGCACGCCCTGGCGCAGTTTGAAATTCGAAATTGCCTTCTTCGCCTTTGTGATCGCCGCTTTCTGGCCGGTGATCATCTCCATCTCTTTCACTGCGGTCTCGATCAGTTTCGCGTCCTGTGTCGCCTGCCCGACGCCCATGTTCACGGAGATCTTCTCCAGCCGGGGGACCTGCATCACGCTCTTGTAGTTGAAGCGCTTCATCATCGCAATGGCAAGATCCTTCTTATACATCTCCAGGAGGCGAGGATAGACGCCCGATTCACGTGCGTGAGTGCTCTTGGCTTCTTTCGGTTCCTGCTTCCCGGACGCCTTCTTTTCTTTTGGTTTCTCTTTTTCTTTTCCCATTTCTCGTGCGCTTTCAAGTTTGTGCTATGTTTTTCGCATAGCACCGGTTAGTGCTCGGACGCTCTCCTGAAGGAGATTAGAACATCTCGCCGCAGTTGCGGCAGATTCGCATCGATTTCTTTTTGCCGGACGTGACATCGGCGACGTGCTTGTGGCCGACCCGCGTTGCGGTGTTGCATTTCGGGCACTTCACCATCACGTTTGACGAATGAATGGAGGCTTCTTTCTGGACCACTCCTCCCTGAGGATTGCGTTGCGACGGACGCGTGTGCCGCTTGATGATATTGACGCCTTCAACGATAACCCTGTTGGTCGACGGGAACACCTTCAGCACTTTCCCTTCCTTGCTTGCGTTGTTACCGGCTTTCACGATGACGACGTCGTCTTTTCGAACATGCATAGGAGTTCTTCTCGCTCTCTGTTACAGCACTTCTGGTGCCAATGAAACAATTTTCATGAATTGCTTTTCGCGAAGTTCGCGCGCCACCGGGCCGAAGATACGCGTGCCCCGCGGCTCGTTGAGCGGCGTGATGAGCACGACCGCATTCTCGTCGAATCGGATATACGATCCATCCTTGCGCCCGACTTCCTTCTTCGTCCGGACGACAACGGCTCTCGATACTTCACCCTTCTTCACGCCCGCGCCGGGGATGGCCGACTTCACCGAAACGACCACCAGGTCGCCGACGCTTGCATAGCGGCGGTCATGGCCTCCGAGGATGCGGATGCATCGGACTTTTTTTGCGCCTGAATTATCCGCGACAACTAAATTCGTTTCTTCCTGAATCATGACAGACTCCTAAGGGTCGATTACTTCGCTTTGGTGATAACTTCCACAAGCCGCCACCGCTTGTTCTTGCTGATCGGCCGGGTTTCCATGATCCGCACCATATCGCCGAGCATGGCTTCCTTTTTTTCGTCGTGGGCCATCAGCTTGGTGGTACGGCGGAAATATTTCTTATACAGGGGGTGAGGAACGCGCCGTTCGATCGCGACGACGATGCTCTTCATCATTTTTGTGCTGACGACTCTTCCGACGCGCGTCTTTCGCCGCGTTGTTCTGTTTTCCATTGTGTGACGGTCTCCGTTATCCCGGTTATGACTTCGTCGCTGCTTTTCGCTTCCGCTGGTTCAACATCGTGGTCATGCGGGCGATGTCGCGGCGGATGAGCTTAAGCTGCGCGGTGTTCTCGATTTGTTTCGTCGCCTGCTGGAATTTCATGTGCGCGAGCGATTCCTTTTCGTCGGCGATGCGTTTCGCCAATTCCAAATCCGAGAGGTCTTTAACTTCAAATGTCTTCATGGTGCCCGTTCGTCGTTGTTAGTGTGCGTCGTAGTCGATGCGCGTGACGAATTTTGTTTTAATCGGAAGCTTGTGCGCGGCGAGCGTCAAGGCCTCTTTCGCCATCTCTTTGCGGACCCCGCCGATCTCGAACATCACGCGCCCCGGCTTGATCACGACAACCCAGAACTCAGGGTTTCCTTTTCCGCTTCCCATACGGGTTTCCGCCGGCTTCTTCGTGACCGGTTTGTCCGGAAAGATCCTGATCCAGACTTTGCCTTCGCGCTTCATCATCCTCGTCAACGCAACGCGCGACGCTTCGATCTGGCGCTGGGTGATCCATCCCGGTTCCATTGCTTTCAATCCGAAATCGCCGAACGCGATCGTTGCTCCGCGGGTTGCTTTTCCGCGCATGCGGCCCCGCTGCGCTTTTCTGTACTTTACTCTTTTCGGCATCAACATAAATCGTAGTCTCCGTTAAAACTTCGTGCAACAAATCATGCGTGATTACCGCGCTGCATTGCCAAGAACTTCTCCCTTGCAGATCCACACCTTCACGCCGATCAGACCGTAAATCGTCTGCGCCGTGGCGATAGCATAGTCGATGTCGGCTCTGAGCGTGTGGAGCGGAATGCGTCCTTCCTTGTACTGTTCGCGGCGCGCCATTTCGGCTCCGCCCAGTCGCCCGCTGCACATCACGCGGACACCCTCGGCGCCCATGCGCATCGCAGCGGTGATTCCCTGTTTCATCGCGCGGCGGAACGAGACTCTTCCCTCCAGCTGCGACGCAATATTTTCTGCGACAAGCTGGGCATCCAGCTCGGGCCGCTTGATCTCGCTGATAAGGATTTTGACTTCCTTGCTGGTGATCTTTTTCAGCTCTTCCTCGAGCTGCGAGATTTCTTTTCCGCTCTTGCCGATGACAATTCCGGGACGGGAGGTGTGGATGGTGATGCGCGCATTCTTCGGCGTGCGTTCGATCTGAATTTTGGAAATGCCCGCCTTCTTCAAACGGTTGCGGACGTAATTCCTGATCATAACATCTTCGTTGAGTTTGGCGGCAAATCCTTTTTCATCGTACCAATTGGAATCCCACGTCTTAATGACGCCCAAACGAAAGCCGACCGGATGCGTTTTTTGTCCCAAAGTATTCTCCTAAAACCGAAAAGGTGTGGTGGTTGCCATACGACAGTTCATAATTGTGGATCTATTTACGCTTTGTTTCGCGTTGCGCCACGATGATCGTGACGTGATTGGAGCGTTTCAACATTCTGAATGCCCGACCCATCGGAGCGGGGAGGATTCTTTTCATCGAAGCGCCGCTGTCGACAAAGCATTCCTTCACGTAGATGTCTTCGGTATCGATGCGGCCGGCATCATCCTTGTTCTGCAGGTTCGAGATCGCCGAGCGCAGCACCTTCTCCGCCGACTTGGATGCGTGCTTGGGAGAAAAATGGAGGATGTTAAGAGCCTCGCCCACCGATTTTCCGCGAATGAGATCGATCACCAGGCGCATTTTGCGGGGCGAGGTGCCGATGTATCTGTTGATGGCTTTTGCTTCCATGAAAAAACTCCGGAATTGTATCGTTCGAAATTCTTGCTTATTCTGCCGGCGGCGCCGTGGTCGTCTCGGTCCTCAATCCGGGGTGCGCGCGGAAAATTCTTGTTGGCGCGAACTCGCCGAGCTTGTGTCCCACCATCGATTCCTGGATATAGACCGGGATGAACTTGTTGCCGTTGTGCACCGCGAACGTATGCCCCACGAAATCCGGAGCGATGGTCGAGGAACGCGACCAGGTTTTGATCACCTGTTTACGGTTGCTCTTGTTCAGCGATTCAACTTTCTGCTGAAGCTTGGGATCGATGAACGGTCCCTTCTTGACGGATCGGCTCATAGTGTCTGCTCTTTACTTGCGACGTTTGACGATGTATTTGCTCGACGCTTTCTTCCGCTTGCGCGTCTTGAGACCTTTGGACTTTTGTCCCCACGGACTGACAGGATGACCTCCGCCCGATGTCTTGCCTTCTCCTCCGCCCATCGGATGGTCGACCGGATTCATCGCCACGCCGCGGACGTGCGAACGAATGCCGAGCCACCGCGAGCGCCCGGCTTTACCGACGCTGATGTTCTCGTGGTCGATGTTGCCGATCATGCCGATGGTGGCGTAACAGCCCGCGAGCACATTGCGCACTTCTCCGGAAGGGAATTTCAGAAGGACAAAATCGCCTTCTTTAGCCTGCACCGTAGCAAAGTTGCCTGCGCTGCGGGCAACCTGCCCCCCCTTACCTACGCGCATCTCGATATTATGAATTTGGGTGTTGACCGGAATCGCTTTCAACGGCATCGCATTGCCGATCTTGATTTCTACTTCGTTTCCCGCGACAATCAGCTCGTTCACTTTCAACCCTTCAGGCGCGAGAATATATCGTTTCTCTCCGTCCGCATACATCAGCAGTGCAATCCTGCACGAGCGGTTCGGATCGTACTCGATGGCCGTCACTTTCGCTGCGATATCGTGCTTGTCTCTCTTGAAATCGACAATGCGGTATTTCCGTTTGTGTCCGCCGCCCCGGTGACGAGAGGTCACGCGGCCGTAACTGTTCCGTCCGCCGGACTTTTTAATCGGTGCGAGCAGTGACTTCTCGGGCGTCGTTTTCGTAATTTCCTCGAACGTCGAGATCGTATAGTATCGCGTCGCTGCGGTAGTCGGTTTTAGTTTTCGTAATGCCATAGGTTTGGTTCCGTCGTTCGCGTTTCGTTACGCGTTTTCGAAGAAGTCGATCTTCTGGTCCTTTTTGAGCGTGACGATCGCTTTCTTAAAATCGGCCCGCTTTCCGGGGATCCTGCCTCGCTTGGTCATCTGTGATTTACGTTTCCCTTTGGAGCGGATGGTGCGGATGCTCTCAACGGTGACGTTGAATTTCTTCTCGACTGCCCGCGCAATGTCGATCTTGTTCGCGTTGATATCCACCTCGAAAGCGTACTGCCGTTTTTCCGCAAGCGCGGTCATTTTCTCGGTGATGAGTGGACGTTTAAGAATTGCGGTCATCGATTGCTCTGCTTAATTGGTGAATGTCTTCTGGAGAACATCGACCGCGCTCTTCTGCATGACGAGCACGGTGCTGTCTACGATTTCGTACGTCGAGGCCTTTGCCGCTTCGAGAACGTGAAGTCTGGGAATATTGCGGCCGGACTTCAGCACGTTGTCGTCTTTCTTCGAGACGAGAAACAGAACTTTCTTCGAAGCAACCTGAAGCGACTTCAACACCGCGGCCATTTCCTTCGTTTTCGGGGTATCGAAACTGAAGTCTTCCACGACGACGATGCTCGCATCCTTTGCTTTGTAGGCCAACGCCGACTTGCGGGCAAGCCGTTTCACTTTTGCGGGAAGCTTCACTTCATAGTCGTGCGGGTGGGGACCGAAGATGGTTCCACCGCCGGCCATCAGCGGAGATCGGCTGGTGCCCTGTCGGGCGCGGCCGGTTTTCTTTTGTGCGAACGGTTTCTTGCCGCCGCCCCGGACATCGCCTCGTTCTTTCGTCTGATGCGTGCCCTGCCGCTGATTCGCCATGTAGGACCGAACCGCCATATAGATCGCATGATCGTTCGGCTTGACTTCGAAGATCTCGGGCGCGAGCGTGATGGTCTCGCCCGACTTCGATCCATCCTTCTTTAAGACATCCACTTTCATTGGTACCTTCTTCTGCAGCGTCGCGTGAAGTTTACTTTGTGATTTCAACATACGTGTTGATGGCTCCGGGAACAGAACCTTTCACGAGGATCAGGTTCGACTCGAGGATCACCTGCACCACGGTCAAATTCTTTACGGTGACGTTCCGGAATCCCATCCGTCCCGCCATGCGCATCCCTTTGAAAACGCGCGAGGGATAGGAGGAGGATCCGATTGATCCAGGCGCGCGAACGCGGTCCGATTGACCGTGTGTCGTCATGCCGACGCCGGAGAAATGATGCCGGCGGACAACTCCCTGGAATCCTTTGCCCTTCGACTTTGCGGTCACAGAAACCTTGTCTCCCTTGGAAAAAAGGTCGACTTTCAATTCCTTGCCGATCGCGAGGTCTCCGCCTTTAAAATCGCGGAACTCTTTTACGAGGCGCAGGCCTTTGACGTTCGCCTTGGCGAAGTGTCCCTTTTCCGGCTTGTTCGTCAGCCTCTCGGGCTTTTCATCAAAACCCAGCTGGACTGCCTCGTATCCGTCTTTTTCCTTGGTGCGAATTTGAGTCACATAACAAGGACCGGCTTCGATGACCGTACACGGAATCGAAACTCCGTTTTCGTCGAAGATGCTTGTCATGCCGACTTTTTTTCCTAATATGCCACTCACTGTCTGAACTCCTTCGGCCCTTTTGAGAAACCGGTTGATCTAAAAACTTTTGCCGTTCACCGGGAACACTGCCCGGGACCTCTCCGCGCGGCGTTTATACTTTTATTTCGACATCGACGCCCGCCGGAAGGTCGAGCTTCATCAACGCGTCGACAGTCTTCGTACCGGAAGTCAGGATATCGATAAGGCGTTTGTGTGCGCGTGTCTCGAATTGTTCGCGTGACTTCTTGTCGACGTGGGGCGAGCGCAGCACCGTGTAGAGCGTTCGCTTCGTCGGCAGGGGTATCGGACCCGAGACAACTGCGCCCGTCGACTTTACCGTTTTAATAATCTTCTCGGCAGACTTGTCGATCAGGTTGTGATCGTAGGATTTTAATTTGATGCGAATTTTTTGACCAGCCACGTTAGACTCCATGCGAGAGGCCTTGCGTTCTCCCGTCACCGCGATTCGCGGCGACGGGAGATCTGAGGCTTCTCAATAGTTAACCGTTCTTATTCAAGAATCTTGGTAACGACGCCCGAGCCAACCGTTCGTCCGCCTTCGCGGATAGCGAACCTCAGCTTCTCTTCCATGGCGATCGTTGAGATCAGTTCAATCTGCATGCTGTCGACGTTATCACCCGGCATCACCATCTCCACTCCCTGGGGGAGTGTCACAACTCCCGTGACGTCCGTCGTTCGGAAATAGAACTGCGGCCGGTAACCGTTCAGGAATGGCGTGTGTCGTCCGCCTTCTTCTTTCTTAAGGACGTAGACCTGTGCATTGAACTTCTTGTGCGGTGTAATCGAACCCGGCTTTGCGATGACCATGCCGCGCTCTAGTTCTTCCTTCTCAATACCTCGGAGGAGAAGCCCTGCGTTATCGCCGGCCACGACTTCGTCGAGTTCCTTTCGAAACATTTCTGCGCCGGTGATGACCGTCTTCTTGTGTGCGCCGAGACCGATAACCTCGACTTCGTCACCCACCTTCGCATGTCCACGCTCAACACGGCCCGTTCCAACTGTACCTCGGCCGGTGATCGAGAAAACGTCTTCGACCGGCATCAGGAACGGTTTGTCGGCATCGCGCTGCGGAAGGGGAATGTACGTATCGATGGCGTTCATGAGATCCATGATGCACTTGAATGCAGGATCGTCCACCTTCGAATCGGGTCTGACTGCCGCTTCCATCGCCTTCAACGCTGAACCGCGGATGATCGGAATCTCGTCGCCCGGGAACTCATAGAACTTCAACAGGTCGCGCATTTCCATCTCGACGAGATCGAGCAACTCAGGATCGTCAACAGCGTCGACCTTGTTAAGAAAGACAATGATGCGGGGCACGCCGACCTGGCGGGCAAGAAGAATGTGCTCGCGTGTCTGCGGCATGGGTCCATCCGTCCCGGCAACGACCACGATCGCTCCGTCCATTTGCGCGGCGCCGGTGATCATGTTCTTCACATAATCGGCATGGCCCGGGCAGTCAACGTGTGCATAGTGACGCTTCTCGGTCGAGTACTCGACGTGAGCCGTCGCAATGGTTATGCCGCGTGCCTTTTCTTCGGGGGCATTGTCGATACTGTCGAACGTTCGCACTGCTGAAAGGCCCTTCTTCGCCAACACCATCGTTATGGCGGCGGTCAACGTCGTCTTGCCGTGGTCAACGTGGCCAATGGTTCCGACGTTTATGTGCGGCTTGCTGCGGTCGAATTTTTCTTTTGCCATTTGGATGTCTCCTTACGTATTTGGATACAAGTAGAATTTAATCACAGTCACGAACTACGCAGTAACGGCGTCTTTGCCTTTTACCTTTTCGATAATCTGTTCCGAAATCGATTTCGGCGTTTCGTCGTAATGAGAGAATTGCATTGTATAGAGAGCGCGGCCTTGTGTCATCGACCGCATCTGGGTCGCATAACCGAACATCTCCGAAAGCGGGACCATTGCTTTGACCACCTGGGCGTCTTTGCGGGGCGTGATCCCTTCGATTTTGCCGCGCCGCGAGTTCAAATCGCCCATCACATCACCAAGATATTCTTCCGGCGTCACCACTTCTACAGCCATGATCGGCTCCAGGATCACAGGGTTCGCCTTCTTCGCCGCCGCCTGGAACGCAATCGAGCCGGCGATCTTAAATGCCATTTCGGAGGAATCGACGTCGTGGTACGATCCGTCAAACAATTTCACTTTGACGTCCTCGACCGGATATCCGGCAAGGATTCCGTTTTTCATCGCTTCCTGAATTCCAACTGAGACCGGCTTGATGAACTCGCGGGGAATGACGCCGCCGACGATCGCATCTTCAAACTCGTATCCTTTTCCCTTTTCGTTCGGCTCGAGCTCGATCCACACATGGCCGAATTGTCCTTTGCCGCCTGACTGACGGATAAACTTTCCTTCCGCTTCGACTTTCTTGCGGATGGTCTCTTTGTACGCGACTTGGGGACGCCCGACGTTCGCTTCGACCTTGAACTCACGCTTCATCCGGTCAACGATAATTTCCAGATGCAGCTCACCCATTCCGCCGATGATCGTCTGACCCGTTTCCTCATTGGTGCTGATGCGGAACGTCGGATCTTCCTCGGAAAGCTTCTGCATCGCTTCGCCCATCTTCTCCTGATCCGCCTTGGTCTTCGGTTCGATCGCCTGGTGGATAACCGGTTCCGGAAAGATCATCTTCTCGAGAATGATCGGATCGTCTTCGTCGCAGAGCGTGTCGCCGGTGCGGGTATTCTTGAATCCGATGGCGGCAAGGATGTCGCCGGAGAATCCTTCGTCAACATCTTCGCGATGGTTCGCATGCATTCGCAGTACGCGGCCGATCCGCTCTTTCTTGTCGCTGCTCGAGTTGTAGAGATACGACCCGGCTTTGATGCTTCCGGTGTAGATCCGGAAGTAGGTCAACCGGCCCACAAAGGGATCGGTCATAATCTTGAATGCGAGGGCGGTAAACTTCTCATCGTCGCTCACCTTGCGGACGATCATATCTTTCAAATTCGGATGATGGCCGCTGATCTCGCCGTTGTTGATATCCATGGGGGACGGAAGAAAATCGACGACGGCGTCGAGAAGCATCTGAACGCCTTTGTTCTTGAACGACGAACCGCACAGCACGGGCACGATACTCGCCTTCAAGCATGCGCTGCGCAGCACCGCAAGAATTTCATCCGGGGTGATTTCCTTCCCCTCAAGATATTTTTCGAGCAAGGTGTCATTCTCATCAGACACCGCTTCGAGCATTTTCGTCCGGTATTCCGCGGCGAGTTTTTGAAGATCGTGCGGTATCGGGATATCATCCCACGTCGTCCCGTTGGAGTCGTCGTGAAAAATCCGCGCCTTCATCGTAATCAAATCGATGATGCCGGTAAATATGTCGCCTTCGCCGACGGGCAAATGGATCGGCACAGCGTTTGCGCCGAGCCGGTCTTTCATCATCTGGACGGCGCCGAGAAAATCTGCGCCGACGCGGTCCATCTTGTTGACAAACGCGATGCGCGGGACGCCGTACTTGTCCGCCTGGCGCCATACGGTTTCGGATTGCGGCTCCACACCGCCGACCGAACAGAAAAGCGCGACCGCTCCGTCGAGAACCCGCAGCGAACGCTCAACTTCAATTGTAAAATCTACGTGACCCGGCGTGTCAATAATATTGACGCGGTGGTCCCGCCAGAAGCAGGTTGTCGCGGCAGAGGTGATGGTGATGCCTCGCTCTTTCTCCTGCTCCATCCAATCCATCGTTGCGGCCCCGTCATGGACTTCACCCATCCGATGCAGAACGCCCGTATAATAGAGAATACGTTCGGTCGTAGTGGTCTTACCCGCATCGATGTGCGCCATAATGCCTATGTTTCGGGTTCGCTCGAGCGAATATTTCCTGGGCATAAGACTCCAAAACCCCTGAAACGCAGATAGTGCTCCAAAGTCAGGGTGAACTTTTAGAACCGTATTACAGTATTATTTTCTTACCACTTGAAATGCGCAAATGCCTTGTTTGCTTCAGCCATGCGGTGCGTATCTTCTTTCTTCTTCACGGCATTCCCCTCGCCGTTCGCGGCCGCCAAAAATTCTGAAGCTAACTTCAACGACATTGCTTTATCCGAACGTTCTTTTGAGTAGTTGATAAGCCAGCGGATTGCAAGAGCGGTTCGCCGTTCGGGACGAACTTCTGTAGGTACCTGATAGGTTGCTCCGCCGACGCGTCGAGCTCTAACTTCGATCACCGGAGCAACATTGCTTACAGCTTTCTTGAAAACGTCAATGGGGCTTGTCTTTGATCTCTCACTAATTACTTGAAGTGCATCGTAAAAGATCGACTGGGCAACGTTCTTTTTCCCCTGCTTCATAATGTTATTGATGAAACGAGCGACCAAAGGATCATTGAACTTTGGGTCGTTGAGGATTGATCTTTTTTCTGCTGTTTTTTTTCTCATTGGTTGATTACTTTGGCCGTTTCGCTCCGTACTTCGACCGTCCTTGTTTTCGTTCGTTTACCCCCGCAGTATCGAGCGTTCCGCGGATAATGTGGTATCGAACACCAGGCAAATCCTTTACTCTCCCGCCACGGATCATCACAATAGAGTGCTCCTGGAGATTGTGCCCTTCGCCAGGAATATATGCAGTAACCTCGATGCCGTTGGTCAGCCGGACGCGTGCAACTTTGCGAAGGGCCGAATTAGGCTTTTTCGGGGTCGTTGTGTAGACACGAGTGCATACTCCTCGCTTTTGCGGATTCCCGGCAAGCGCTGGAGCTTTACTCTTGAAGAGGATGCTTCTGCGGCCTAGTCGGACAAGCTGATTAATCGTTGGCAAACGTCTGCTCCAAAAACTAAATTGGTGTTCCTGAAAAAAATTAGCCTTCCAATATAAGAAAAGCCGGCGATCAAGTCAAGATTATTCTGAGAAACTCCTCCCCCTTCTCGCGAGTTCACAGCGGGAGAATCAGAGTGTTCGAGGACAATACGAGGACCCGGCTTTGCCGATCTCCAGCGGATTATGCCACAGTCTTGGTTCTTTTTCGGGTCTTCTTTACCACTACCACTTCTTCTTCCGCTTCCGATGCCTCTACTTCTTCAACCGGCTTTTCCGGCGCTACGGAAGCCTCTTTCGTCGTAACGATCACATCCCGGAATTTCTTCAAGCCTGTTCCCGCCGGGATGAGATGTCCCATAATAACATTCTCTTTCAAGCCAAGCAGGTAATCGACCTTGCCTTCGATCGCTGCGTCTGTCAGGACTTTGGTGGTCTCCTGGAATGCGGCCGCTGCTATGAAACTGTCCGTGGAAAGCGACGCCGCGGTGATTCCCAGAAGAATTGGCTCGGACATCGCAGGTTCCGCATCGCGAAAATCCGCCACCTTCTTCCCTTTTTTCTTCAGCTCGGTGTTCGATTCCTTCACCTTCTTCTTCTCGCCCACCGTCATGTTCTTGAACTTTGAGTCACCTTTGCTTTCGACATAGACCATTCCCTGCAGACGTGCATTCTCTTCGGCGAACTTCACCTTGTCGATGTAGTCTCCTTCAAGGAAGCGCGTGTCGCCGGAATCGGTGATGCGCACTTTCTGCATCATCTGGCGGACGATCACTTCGATATGCTTATCGTTGATCTTCACGCCCTGCATACGGTACACTTCCTGGATCTCGTTCACGAGGTATTCCTGGACGGCGCCGGTGCCTTTAATCCGCAGAATATCGTGAGGATCAATAGCTCCATCGGAAATTCTTTCGCCCGCACGGATCACATCGTTCTCCTGAACAAGAACGTGCTTGCCGTGTGGAATGAGATACGTCTTGCTGTCCTGTTTGTCGTGGCTTTCAACAATCACTTCGCGGGATCCGCGTTTCTGTCCGCCGAACCTCACGATGCCGTCGATCTCCGAAACGATTGCCGGATCGGCAGGAGACCGCGCTTCGAACAGTTCCGTCACTCTCGGCAGACCGCCCGTGATGTCGCGCGTTTTTCCGCTGTCGCGGGGGATCTTCACGAGGACCGTTCCAGCACCGATCTCTTCCCCGTCATCGACCATCATGTGAGCGCGGGTCGGAATGATGTAGTTTGCAATCTTCGCGCCCGCTTTATTGGCGACGAGAAGCGATGGGCTCAGCGTACGGTCGCGGGAATCGATGACGACTTTCTGAATATGGCCGGTCTGTTCATCCGGTTCTTCCCGATACGTCACGTCTTCCTTGAGGTCCTGATATCTCACAACGCCTGCGTGTTCAGAAATGATAACCGCGTTGTACGGATCCCACTCGTAAATCAACTCGCCCTTTGCAACTTTCGATCCGTCCTTCATCTGGAGGATTGCGCCGTACGGAATATCATATTTCGTAAGAATGCGGTTGTCGTCGTCGAGAACGTTGACCACGCCGCTGCGGCCGAGCGAAAGGATCTTCGACCCTTCTTCGGTTTTCACGGTGATCGACTTCAAGCCGTCGTACTTGATATGTCCGTCGAACTTCGAAATGATCTGCGATTGCGCTGCGATCAAGCTGGCCGTTCCGCCCGTATGGAATGTCCGGAGGGTCAGCTGCGTTCCAGGCTCGCCGATCGACTGTGCGGCAACCGTTCCGACCGTCTCGCCGACCTCGACAAGTTTCGCCGTCGTTAAGTTGCGTCCGTAGCACTTCGCGCATACACCGCGTTTCGCTTCGCACGTGAGCACGGAGCGGATTTCAACCTGCTCGATAGAGGTTTCCGATATCGCCTGCGCGATATCCTCGTCGATGACGTTGCCTTGCTTCACGATCACTTTTTGCGTCAGCGGATCGATCACGTCATGGACCGTCACTCGTCCGAGAATTCTCTCGGAGAGCGGTTCCTTCACATCTTCTCCTTCTTTCAACGCGCCGGTCAGCACGCCGCGAATAGCGCCGCAGTCTTCAATAGAGACGATAGCATCCTGCGCAACGTCGACCAGCCTGCGGGTCAAATACCCGGCATCGGCAGTCTTCAACGCAGTATCGGCCAGACCTTTACGGGCTCCATGCGTGGAGATGAAGTACTCGAGGATCGAGAGTCCTTCACGGAAATTCGCGATGATCGGGTTCTCGATCAACTCGCCGGTGGCCCCGGAGAGGGATTTCTGAGGCTTTGCCATCAAACCGCGCATTCCAGCCAGCTGACGCACCTGTTCCTTGGAACCGCGCGCGCCGGAGTCGATCATCATATAGAGAGAATTGAATCCTTCACGCGAGTGCTGGAGCGATTCAAACAGTTTTTCAGCCACGCGGCTTGTAGTGCGCGTCCAGATATCGATCACCTTGTTGTACCGTTCGCCGTTCGTGATGAACCCGTTCTGGTACTGACGCTCGACGGAGTCGACATCCTTCAGCGATTTGTTGATCATCTCCTCTTTTTCTTTGGGGATCGCGACGTCGGCGACGCTGACGGATAACCCGCCCTTCGTCGCATAGGTAAAGCCGAGGGTCTTCAGTTCATCGAGGAACTGCGCAGTGCGAAGGTTGCCGCATTTGCGGAACGCTGTCGCGATGATCTGCACCAATCGTTTTTTGTTGAGCAGTTCATTGACGAATCCGATCTCTACCGGAATGATCTTATTAAAGAGAACGCGCCCGGTCGTCGTTTCGATGATCTTCTTCTCGATCCTGACTTTGATGCGGGCATGAAGAGAAATCTTCCCTTCGTTGTATGCGATGATGACCTCATCCGACGAAGAAAAAATCTTTCCTTCACCAGGATCTCCTGCGCGCGACTTCGTAAGGTAATAGCAACCGAGAACCTGATCCTGCGTCGGCGTGACGATCGGAGCTCCGCTCGCAGGGGACAGAATATTGTGGCTCGAGAGCATGAGAATGCGGGCTTCAAGCTGCGCGTCGTACGACAACGGCACGTGCACCGCCATCTGATCGCCGTCGAAGTCTGCGTTGAACGCGGTGCAGACCATCGGGTGAATACGAAGCGCTTTTCCTTCGACCAGCACCGGCTGAAACGCCTGGATGCCAAGCCTGTGCAGCGTCGGTGCGCGATTGAGAAGCACTGGATGCCCGTCGATGATATTCTCGAGAATTTCCCAGATCTCCTGACCCTTCCGGTCGACCATTTTCTTTGCGCTCTTTACGGTCTTCGCCATCCCGCGCTCAATGAGCTTGCGGATGATGAACGGCTTGAACAATTCCACTGCCATATCTTTCGGAAGACCGCACTGGTGGAGCATCAATTCCGGTCCGACCACGATGACCGATCGTCCTGAATAATCGACGCGCTTTCCGAGAAGGTTCTGACGGAAGCGTCCTTGCTTCCCCTTCAACATGTCGGAAAGGGATTTCAACGCGCGGTTGTTGTCGCTGCGAACTGCGTTCACGCGGCGCGAATTGTCGAACAATGAATCGACCGCTTCCTGGAGCATTCTCTTTTCGTTGCGAAGAATAACTTCCGGAGCCTTGATGTCGATGAGGCGTTTGAGACGATTGTTGCGAATGATGACTCGCCGGTACAGATCGTTCAAATCCGAGGTCGCAAACCGTCCGCCTTCGAGGGGCACGAGAGGACGAAGCTCGGGGGGAATCACGGGGATGACGTTGAGCACCATCCACTCGGGTTTGTTCGGCACGCCGCCTTCGGTCTCGCGGAAGGACTCGATGACCCGAAGTCGCTTCAACGCTTCCGTTTTCTTCTGCGCTGAAGTTTCTTCCTTCACCTGCATGCGCAGTTCCACGGAGAGCGTTTCGACATCGACGCGCTTCAGCAGATCCCGCACGGCTTCGCCGCCGATCTTCGCGATAAACTTCTTCGGATCGTCGTCTTCCAGATCCTGGTTCTTCTCTGGCAGCGAGGAGAGGATCTCAAAATATTGATCCTCGGTGATCAGATCTTGCTTCTGGAGTCCTGTCGTTCCGGGGTTGACCACGACATATGATTCGTAGTAGATGATCCTCTCGAGGTCCTTGTTGCTCACCCCGAGAACATATCCGATCTTGCTCGGCAGGGACCGGAAATGCCAGATGTGGACAATCGGAACCGCGAGGCTGATATGTCCCATCCGCTCCCGGCGGACGCTCTTCTGGGTCACTTCGACGCCGCAGCGGTCGCAGATGATTCCCTTATAACGAATCCGTTTATACTTTCCGCAATGGCATTCCCAATCGCGCACTGGACCAAATATCTTTTCGCAGAAAAGGCCGTCCTTTTCCGGACGGAACGACCGGTAGTTGATCGTTTCTGGTTTAGTCACTTCGCCGTATGAACGCTGTAGGATTGCGTCCGATGAGGCAAGGCTGACGGTAATTTTTGTAAAGTTTCGCTTTACGTTTGTATCGTGCGGTGTGTAAGGCATACGCGAATCTCCAATTTTGAAGTGTTCAACGAACGTCGGCAGCGCTACCGTAGCGTGCCGCATGTCCAACCATGCGCTTGGCTACTCGATCTTCATTTCGAGTCCCAACCCCTGCAGTTCGCGAATCAACACATTGAACGATTCCGGAATATTCGATTCCGGCAAATTATCTCCTTTGACGATAGCTTCATAGACCTTTGCGCGGCCGACGACGTCATCGGATTTCACCGTAAGGATCTCCTGTAAGACGTGGGCAGCTCCATAACCTTGCAGTGCCCAGACTTCCATTTCTCCGAACCGCTGCCCGCCGAACTGCGCTTTTCCGCCGAGCGGCTGCTGCGTAATAAGAGAGTATGGTCCGATGGACCGGGCATGGATCTTATCGTCGACGAGGTGAGACAGCTTCATCATATAGATGTAGCCGACCGTGACTTCCTGGTCGAACCGTTCACCGGTGCGCCCGTCGTGCAAGACGCTGCGCGACTCCTGATGAAGTCCCGCTCTCGCCAGCTGCGCCTGCACATCTTCCCAGCTTGCGCCGTCGAAAATCGGAGTGGCAAATTTCACGCCGAGTGCTTTGCCGGCCCATCCGAGCGCTGTTTCAAATAGCTGACCCAGGTTCATACGGGAAGGTACGCCGAGAGGATTGAGCACGATGTCGACGGGCGTTCCGTCCGGCATGAATGGCATATCTTCGCGCGGAACAATCGCCGCGACAACGCCCTTGTTTCCGTGGCGTCCCGCCATCTTGTCGCCGACCGACAGTTTCCGCTTCTTTGCGACGTACACCTTGGCCAGCTGCACAATGCCCGGGGGTAGTTCGTCGCCCAGCATGATTTTGTTCTTCTCGTGCTTGTACGCTTCTTCGATGTGATTCAGGGTATCAAAATAATTCTCGAAGATGCGGACAATAAGGTTGTTCTTGCGCTTGTCGTCGACCCACTCCTGTGCGAAGTCGAGCTTCTCCAGGTTTTCGTAGGTCGAGAAAGTTCCTTCCTTGAATTGAGTTCCGCTGCGGAATACGACCGTCCCGTCCTTATCGCGCACACCGGTCGACTTCTCGTCATTCAAGAGAAGGTCGAGCTTGCGCCCCAGTTTTTCGTAATGGTCTTTGATATCCTTGCGGCGCTGCTTCTCCAGCAGGTCGAGGCGCTTCTTATCTTCTTTCTTTGTCTCCGCATCTTTCTTCTTGCGGCTGAAGAGCTTCGTCTCGATGACGATGCCTTTCATTCCGGGCGGCGCTTTCAACGATGCATCCTTCACGTCGCCAGCCTTTTCTCCGAAGATGGCCTTGAGGAGTTTCTCTTCCGGTGTCGGATCGGTTTCTCCCTTCGGCGTGATTTTGCCGATGAGAATATCGCCTTCCTTCACCTCGGCTCCGACCCGGATGATGCCGTTCTCGTCGAGGTCCTTCGTCGCCTCTTCACTGACGTTCGGAATTTCGCGCGTCAACTCTTCTTCTCCGCGCTTCGTATCCCGGACCTGCAGTTCGAACTCTTCGATATGGATCGACGTGTAGACGTCCTCCGAAACGATTCGTTCGTTCATAATGATGGCGTCTTCGAAATTGTAACCGCGCCATGGCATGAACGCCACAAGGACGTTTCGTCCCAGAGCCAGCTCGCCGTGGTCGGTTGCACATCCGTCGGCCAGCACTTCATTCTTCTTGAAGCGCTGTCCCGGCACCACGATCGCCTTCTGGTTGATGCATGTATCCTGGTTTGTCCGGAAAAACTTTGTCAATCGGTATTCGACGCGGCGTTTATCGTCGAAGCTGACGAGCGCCTCGGTATTGGTCTCATCAATATCATACACGACGACAATTCTTTCACCCGAAACATTCTCCACAACTCCGGCGCGTTCTGCGATGATGCAGGTGCGGGAGTCGCGTGCGACCATCTCTTCGAGTCCGGTTCCGACGATCGGCGCATCCGGCCGGAGCAGCGGCACAGATTGTCTCTGCATGTTTGAACCCATGAGGGCACGGTTCGCATCGTCGTGCTCGAGAAACGGAATAAGCGCAGCGGCCGCGCTGACGATCTGCGTCGGCGCGACGTCCATATATTGAATATCATCGGGCGGA
>Ga0265338_10001979_pt1 | contig 31905 bp, 31 predicted proteins | sample 42126metaG_FD_193579 | JGI IMG/M metagenome (GOLD analysis project Ga0265338, IMG submission 193579) | Rhizosphere microbial communities from Carex aquatilis grown in University of Washington, Seatle, WA, United States - 4-21-26 metaG | ecosystem: Host-associated > Plants > Roots > Rhizosphere...
GCGGGATGGCGTGCTTCAGTCGGCCCGCCGTCCGGTAGGCGTAGGCGAGGTTGCCGCGGGCCGTGAGCGTGTCGGGGTGGTCGGGGCCCTGGGCCTGCTCCCGGTCGGCGACGGTCCGCTCGAACAGCGGGATCGCTTCTTTCAGCCGGCCGGCCGCCAGGTAGGCGTAGGCCAGGCTGCCGCGCGCGGTCAGCGTGTCCGGGTGGCTGGCCCCCAGGGCCCGCCCCCGGTCGGCCAGGGTCCGCTCGTACTGGCTGATCGCCTCTTTCAGCCGGCCCGCCTGCTGATAGGCCCGGGCCAGGTCGCCGCGGGCGGTGAGGGTGTCCGGGTGGTCGGCGCCCAGCACCCATTCCTGGTCGGCCAGCGTCCGCTCGAACATGGCGATCGAGTCGTCCAGCCGTCCGGCCTGCTGGTAGGCGTGCGCCAGGTTGCCGTAGGAGGCCAGGGTCTGCGGGTGGCTGGGGCCCAGCAGGTGTTCCCGGTCGGCCAGGGTCCGCTCGTGCAGGCCGATGGCCTCGTCCAGGCTGCCCGCCGTATCCTGCGCGGCCGCGAGGTGATCACGGACGAGGAACGTCTGGGGGTGCGCCGGGCCCAGCAACCTGGTGCTGGTCACCATCATGTCCCGCCAGTACGCGATGGCCGCGCCGCGCAGCCGGGCGGCGTCCAGGCTCTGGCCGGCCCTGATCAGCACCCCGTGGCCGTGCGGCGTCCAGAGCAGTTCTGCTGCGGTTTCGTTCAGCAGCGCGGTGCTGTCCCGGAGCGCCTGGGCCAGCAGCGGGTCGCCGGCATCCCGCTCCGGCCAGGCTTCGAGCAGCGCGTCGGCGGCGGCGCGGACCGCCCGGTTGTGCTCGGCGGGGGCCAGGTGCTCCAGGACCAGGGCCTGGACCACCGGGTGGACCAGGACAGTACGGGCCGGGCTGGCCGGATTGACGGTCAGCAAGCCCAGCCGGTACAGGTTGTTCACGGCGTCCCGCACCTGAGCCTGGTCGGCGGGCGTGGCGATATGCCCGGTGATGTAGCTGCACGCGGCGTGGCTGACCAGCACCATGCCGGGGATGCCACTCGGGTCCATCATCGCGGCCAGCACCAGGGCAGGTGAGGCCAGGCCAGCGGGGGGAAGCTGGCCGGCCTGGTCCACGGCCAGCGACCAGGTGACCTCCGTGGCCGGGGCCGGGTCGCTGGACAGGGCGCCGGTGAGCCGCCTCCGGCGGTCGGTGAACCAGCGCCGGTAGTCCCGGCAGCTCGTTCTGGTGTCGATCATCCAGGCGGTGGCCTGCGCCAGGGCGAGCGGATGACAGCCGAGGTCGGTGGCGAGGTCAAGCGCCTCGGTCCGCTGGCCCGGATCGTCATGCAGCCGGGCCGTCAGGTAGGCCAGCGCCTCCCGGAGCGTGTAGGGGCCGACGGGGACGATCCGCCGGCCAGGCCCGCGCAGCGCGTCATCCTGCCGCTCGGTGGTGAGCACGACCCGGCCCGCCGCGCCCTGCGGCCACAGCCCGGTCAGGTCGGCCGGATCAGCCAGATCGTCGAAGATCACCAGCCACGACCGGTCTGTCTGCGCCAGCCACCTCAGAAACTGCGCGGCGTCGGCCTCGCCATCCTCATCGGCCTCGGTCATCCCGATGTCAGCGAGGGCCTGGGCGTAGCCGGTCACCACGGCCGCGCGGCTGAACGCGGTCACCCAGACCAGCAGGTCTACCGCGCCGGTTTCCCACAGGCTGTGCGCGATCGCGGACGCGAGCTGCGTCTTGCCGGTGCCGCCCAGCCGGTTCTCACCGGACTCGCCGGCCGGGGTCAGCACCACCGTCTCGCCGGGGGGCAGGCGGCCAGCGAGGCCGGACCCGGTCTCAGGCCGTGGGCTGTGACTGTCGGCCAGGGGCGGTACCCATCCTGACCGCACCGGCCAGTTCACGTCGTGCGCCAGTACCAGGAGCGGCCAGCTACGGCCGGCCCTGGTTTCGTGGTGGCCAACGTGTTTCCGCTACGCACCCGGACTCTCCTGACGATCGGCGCCCAGTGGCACGGAACACACTATGACGGAGTGACCGGAAATAAATGCCAATCGGGATGCAATCCCCGGCGGCCCGTTTCTGCCCGCAGCGAGGTTCCTGGCGACGTTACGGCGGGTGGCCGGCCGGATCAAAAGAGACCGCCATGTGCGCGTCTGGCTTCGGCAAATCCGCCGAATCCGGTCCGTTTCGCTGTGCTGCCGCATTGTCACCGGATGGTTTTGCCGGCGGTTCAGAAGAAAACGTTTGCAGAATTGCCAGCAGCCCTGGCGCGCTGGCCGGAGCGCAGTCGCCGCAATCGATTTTTTTTAGTGGTCTGGGCCAGTAGTGCAGCCGGAGATCGTGATCTTGCGGTGTGGCGGTGCTGGACGCAGGACGGCCACCGTCTGATCATCGCGGGTTGTGTCGACTCTCGATGATCTTGCGGTGGCCGCTGCGCCGGGAGCTTTACCTGCCGAAGTCATGGACAGCCGACCCGGCCCGCTGCCGGGCAGCCGGCATCCCCGGCGGCACGGCGTTCGCGACCAGGCCGGTGCTGGCGCGACGGTAACGATCGATAGCTGGGTTACCTGGCGCCCGGGGGGCCAGCGCCGGCCGGTTTACGGGCCAGGAGAAAGGCCTGCCGCGTCCTTTCGGTGAAGCTGCCGTCCTCATCGGGCTCGCGCAGCAGCTGGGCGCGCACGACCAGCCCGGCCTGGCCCAGCAGCCCGGCGACACGGTCCGGCTGCCGCCGGTGGAAGTCGAGCGAGATCGCATGACCCAGCGCCTCCGTCAGGTGCAACGGCTCGTCACCGACCTGGAACGCCAGCAGCACGAATCCGCCCGGGGCCAGCACCCGGCAGAATCCGGCGAAGACCTCTGGCAGCCGTTCTTCCGGGATGTGGATGATCGAGTACCAGGCCAGGACGCCGCCCAGGGCACCATCCGGCAAGTCCAGGGCCAGCATCGAACCGACGTCGAACCGCAGGCCTGGGTGCGACCGCCGGGCCACCGCGACCATCTGCGGGGACAGGTCCACTCCGGACACCGATAGTCCCAGGCCGCTCAGGTGTGCCGTCACGCGGCCGGTGCCACACCCGATGTCAGCGACCGGCCCTGCGCCGGCGGTGCGCACGAGCTCAGCGAATCCGGCGAGTACCGCCCGGTCCAGCGGCTTAGCCGCCAGCTCGGCACGGAAGTGCCCCGAGTAGTCAGCAGCCACAGCGTCATAAGACGCACGGGTAGCGCGCAGGAAGTCTGGTTCAGTCACGGCCGGGAACCCTACCCCGCCGCACGGGAGACAGGCGGCCACGACCGCCACGTTGACTCCCGACCCGGACAACGCCGCTACGGATAACGCCGCTACGGATAACCGGCCCGCTCGCGCAGGGCAATTGAAGATCACGATCTACAGCTGGAGTGCTAGGCGCCGGGGACGTGCACGGCGATCTCCCCGCCGAGCTGGTACCCGGGCGTCAGGCGAAGATCGTCGCCGCTCCAGAAGCGGCCGGCGTCATACCAGTTCGGGCGGCGCCTGCCGGGCAGCAGCCCCATCGCCTGGTAAGTGACAGCGATAACTTCCGCGCAGTAGGCGGTCTCCAGGTCGCGGCTCTCCGGGCGCCTGATGGCCGGCCTGCTGGATGACCTGATGGCCTGCCTGATGGTCGGCGTGATGGCCGGCACCCGCCCGGACAGCCAGCGTGATGCGAGCCGGGTCGTGGACGGGAACGGCGTGCCGTCCATCCGCGCGATGGTGCGCAGCACCGCGTCCTCCATCTCCCGGGTGACCGGGTGATCCAACTGGCGCAGCCAGGCTCGCTGGCCGTACTTGGTGGCCCAGACGACGACCGCCGCGCGCAGGTCATGCAGCTGCACCCCGCGCTGGCGGGTACCTGACCACAGGTCGGGCAGGGACCGGCCAAGTTCCGCGTGCCACATCAGCGGCGGCAGGTCGTCGATGACGACGGACATGCCCACGTGGTTGACCGGGCTGTTGGTCGCCACCTGGATCGCCCGGTCCGCGACCGTGTGGCCGCGGAACACCCACACGTCACCGGTGCGGGTCAGGTCGATGGCCTCATCTAGGGTGATGCTCACGGCGGGCACGGTCGTAGCCTAGGCACATGCGCTGGTGGAAAGTACTGGGACTGGCAGGCTTCGTCGGTGTCGCCGCCACCGGAGTGGTGATCGCCCGGGCCGAGCGGCAGCGGCGTGCCTACACCCCGCCGGAGATCAGGGAGCGGCTGCACGCGCGGCTGGCCGAAGTCGCCGCCGGCCCGGATGACGGGGACGGCTCATGACACTGGCGCCCGGCCGCGGGCCTGCTTCCGGCAACTGAGGACCACGGCCAGCGGCCACAGCGCCTGGGCTCCGGCCGCGACCCGCTCCGCCAGGCCGAGCTGCCCGCCTCCCGCGCTCAGTTCCAGGTAGAACCAGCCGAGCAGGCCGAGCAGCGCCGCGGTGGCGGCCGCGCACGCCCCGGGCCGCAGCGCCGGTGGCACCGCAGGCCCGGGCCTGCGGCCGAGAGCGGGCCAGCTGGCCAGGGAGAGGAACGCGACCGCGGCGGCGAGCGTGTGCGGCAGGGAACCTGGCCCGCTGACCGTCACCGGATTGGCGGCGACCGCCACGGTGGCGGCACCGCCGGTCATCAGCGCGAGCCGCCCCGCCGGGCCAGCGGGCCGCAGGGCCAGTCCGGTGACCAGGTGGCAGGCTCCGACGGCCAGGAACGCGGCCGTCATCACCCACCGGTCGGCGGCACCGCGGGCGGCCAGCGCGCTGATGGTCCCGGTTACCTGGTCGAAGGAGCCCGGCTGGAGCGCGGCCGCGACGGTCCACCCGCCAACCAGCAGCACCGGAGCCGCGGCCGACGAGAGCACCCCCCACCACGGCACTTCCCGCACTGGGCCCAACCCTAGTGGTCGGTAGGAGGAGTTCCTTGAGACCACCAGGTGAATCCGGCGGCGGCAGGCCGGACCGCTCGCGGACCGGCGGCGGAGTATCCGTTCAGTCGTGCAATCCAGCCAGCGCGAGCAACGCGACGCTGGCGGTCGCGGCCCCGGCCCGGCGCAATGACACAGGGCGACCATACCGGAAGCATTGGCCGGCGGCGTGAGCTGGTGCCCGGCCCGGCCACACCGCCGCCTGGGCCCAGGCGCTGTTACGGGGCGTTAGGATTCCGGGCAGGCGCTGTTGCTGATCCGGGCTAGCTGGAGGGCCTTGAATGGCCGATGAGGAGCACGTCCCGCCAGATACGGACGTGACCAAGCCTAATGTGGCGCGCGTCTATGACGCCTTTCTTGGCGGGAAGGACAATTTCGCCGCCGACCGGGCGGTCGTCGACTTCGCCTTGCAAATCACCCCTGACGCGCCTGCGGGTGCCCGCGCCAACCGGGCGTTCCTGCGGCGGGCGGTGCGGTACCTGGTGGCCGAGGCGGGCATCAGCCAGCTCATTGACATCGGGTCTGGCCTGCCCACACAGGGCAATGTGCACGAGGTCGCGCACGCCGCCAACCCCGACGCGCGGGTCGTGTATGTCGACTACGACCCGGTCGTCCGGGCGCACGCCAATGCGCTGCTCGCTGATGGCCCGAATACGCTGTTCCGCACCGCGGACATCCGCGAGCCAGAGAAGATCCTGAACGACGATGCCGTGCGCGAATTCATCGACTTTGACCAGCCGGTCGCGCTGCTGCTGATGGCCATCCTGCATCACGTCAACGATCACGAGGATCCGGCGGGCATTGCCGCCCGGCTCCGCGCGGCCCTGAGCCCCGGCAGTCACCTGGCCATCTCCAGCTTCCGCATGCCCGGTCCGGAGCATGCCGAGGATGCGGCGAAGACCGTGGCGATAGAGAAGCTGTTCAACGAGAAACTGGGCACCGGGCGCTGGCGCTCCGACGAGGAGATCCTGGCCTGGTTCGGGGACTGGGAACTGCTTGAGCCGGGCCTGGTGCCGCTGCCCGAGTGGCGGCCAGATGTGCGGGGCCAGACCAAGCGGAATGCGACGTACTACGGATTTGTCGGCGGCGTCGCCCGGAAGAGATGATCGCGCGTCCCGGCAGTGACGCCGCCGGGCCTTCGCCCGGTTCCGCACGGGGGGAATCGTGAATCTGTTTGACCTGTCCGGAAAGACGGCCGTCGTCACCGGGGGGACCCGCGGAATCGGATTCATGATCGCGCGCGGGCTGCTGGAGGCGGGGGCCCGGGTGTACATCAGCTCGCGCAAGGCCGGCGGGTGCGCCGCGGCGGAGCGGGAACTCGCGCAGTACGGGCCGGTCACGGCCATCCCCGCGGACCTGTCGGCCGAGCCGGAGTGCGTGCGGCTGGCCGCTGACATCGGTGCCCGCGAGCAGCGGCTGCACGTGCTGGTCAACAACGCGGGGGCGACCTGGGGTGCGCCGATCGAGGAGTTCCCCGCCGCCGCCTGGGACAAGGTCGTGGACCTCAACCTGAAGGCGCCGTTCTTCCTCACCCGGGCGTTCCTGCCGCTCCTGGAAGCCGGCGGGACCCGCGACGACCCGGCCCGGGTCATCAACGTCGGCAGCATCGACGGGCTTCACGTGTCCTCGCTGCCCACCTACGCCTACGCGGCGAGCAAGGCGGGACTGCATCATCTGACCCGGGTGCTGGCCCGGGAACTCGGCCCGCGCGGGATCACCGTCAACGCGGTTGCTCCTGGGCCGTTCGAGTCCAAGATGATGGCGGCGACCCTGGAGGCGTTCGGCGCGGCGATCGCCGAGGCGGCGCCGCTGCGCCGGATCGGCCGCCCCGATGACATGGCCGGCGTCGCGGTCTACCTGGCGTCACGGGCCGGTGCGTACGTCACCGGCGCGGTCATCCCGGTCGACGGCGGCCTCGGCACCACCGTCTGACCTGGCTGCTCTCGGCCCCGGCGTTTCGGAGGACCGCAGGAAGCTAAATGGCGGGGCCGAATCATGGCAATTCATCCGCGTCCATTGACCCGGCGATCACGGCGGCATACAGTCCGCATGACTAACAGGAAAGTTTCCTATTAGTCAATGACCGGACGCGTGAAAGGAACAAGATGCGACGATGGCGCACGGCAACGACGCTGGCGGTGGCACCCCTGATCCTCGCCGCCGGGCTGGCAGGCTTCGCGGCCGCCACCGCCACAACCACCGTGACCGTGAACGAGGCCGCGAACGCGGCCGCGAGCTTCCCCGCGCACTACGCCGCGCCCTACCTGCAGATCTCCAGCAGCGACGCGGGCGACATGGCCGCTGACCTCAGCGCCACCGGTGACAAGTCCTACACGCTGGCATTCCTCATCCCAAGCTCGGGGTGCAGCCAGCAATGGGAGGACGGCGGCAACGCGGTCGGGGCCTTCGCCGCGCAGATAAACTCGCTCACCGCCGCGGGCGGCAACGTCATCATTTCCTTTGGCGGCGAAAGCGGTGGCGAGGTCGCCCAGACCTGCACCTCGGTCTCCTCGCTGACCGCCGCCTATGCCAGCGTGCTGAATGCCTACGGCGTGTCCCGGCTGGACTTCGACATCGAGGGCGCCACCCTGGGCGACTCGGCCGCCAACAACCGGCGTAACCAGGCACTGGCCGCGCTGCAAGCCGGGAACCCCGGCGTGCAGGTCGACTACACCCTCGCCGTGGCGCCGGACGGCCTGCCCGCCGCGGAACTCGGCGTGCTGCAGAACGCCAAGAGCAACGGCGTCAAGGTCAGCCTGGTCAACATCATGACCATGGACTTCGGCAACGGCCAGAACGCGCTCAACGACGCGCTGTCCGCGGCCAAGGCCACAGCGGCCCAACTCGCCAGCCTCTATGGCATCTCCACCGCCCAGGCGTACGGCCTGCTCGGCCTGACCCCCATCGCGGGGCAGAACGACGACAACGAGTTCTTCTCCCAGTCCGATGCCTCATCGCTGGAAAGCTTCGCAGCCGCCAACGGCGTCCAGGAACTGTCCTTCTGGGAGGTTGACGGATACGACAAGCCGGCCGGCTACGCCTACTCACGCATCTTCAACGCGATCACCGGCGGGAGTTCCACCGCGGCCACCGGGCCGATCACCGGCTACGGCAGCCTGTGCGTCGACGTGCGGAGTGCCAGCACGGCCAACTTCACCCCCGTGCAGGTCTACACGTGCAACGGGACCAATGCCCAGCAGTGGACCGTCACCTCCAGCGGGGCCCTCCAGGCGCTCGGCAAATGCCTGGACATCAACGGCGGCGGCACCAGCAACGGCAGCACCGTCGACCTGTACGACTGCAACGGCACCGGCGCCCAGGTCTGGCAGCGGCAAAGCGGCGGCGCTCTCTACAACCCGCAGTCCGGCAAGTGCCTCGACGACACCAACTGGTCCACCACCCCCGGCACCCAGTTGCAGATCTGGTCGTGCAGCGGCAACGCCAACCAGGATTGGACCCTGCCTGGCGGGTGACCGACGCTGCCGCCACATGGCGCCGGCCGCTGGTACCTCTCGAGAACCCGAGCGGTTACCAGCGGCCGGCGCCAGCCCCAGATGGCAGGTCAGTTCCGCAGGACCGCCTCGGTCTGCGCGCTGTCCTCGGAGCCGCGGTAGTACGCGATCTTGCCGTCGCGGAAGGTGAAGAAGTGATGCAGGTTCATCGCCTCGGTCTTGCCGGTGCTGCGCGACCTGGCCCGGAACCGGACCACGGTGAGCACGTCGGTGTCGTTGGCGGCGTAGGAAACCGGCGTGAACTCCAGCACTTCGATGGCCGACCCGAACGCGGTGAAGAACGCCGCGACGCCGTCCTTCCCGTGCCGCACGCCGTACCAGGGGGCGGCGGCCGAGGCGGCCTCCGCGGCCCAGTCGACATCGTCGGTGACGGCGTCGAGGATCGCGGCGACATCGCCGCGGCCAAATGCTTCGTATACCTGCCTGATGGCTTTGATATTGACGTCAGCGCTCACGGGGAACTCCCCTCCGGCCCGGACTGCCCGGGTGCCTAGTACTGGTCAGGTGAGGCGATGGCCTCGCTGATGGTGATCTCTGGCGGCGCGGGGGCGGCACCGACGGAGCCGATGAACGCCTGAAGGTCGGGGTCCGAGAAGAAGTCCTGGAACTGCTCGACGGTCTCCCACTCGTCGACCATCACGACGCATCCGTCGCCGATTCCGAAACGGTGGTGAACCCCGCCCGCCGCCCGGGCCATGTCACTGATCTTCGCGAACTCACCGGCCCGATCGGTGAGAGCTTGGCGGAACGCCGCGGTGTCCCCTTGGAATTTCCCGATGACCAGCACGCTCATGACCCAGACCCCCTCCTTGAGTTCTGCACGCCTGACAGCTGCAGCTTCCACGAGGGATACGTCGCCGGGGCAGGCACCGGATCACCCGGCCCGGGCAGTGATCTGGCCGGGCCTAGTCGAGCGCGAGCGTGGAGGCCGCGGCGAGAACCTGGGCGGCCCGGCTGGGATCGCCGGTGACCTGCAGCTCAAGGTCGGCGGGAGTGACCCGGTTGGCGACCAGCCGGCAGAAGCCAACCGCGTCGGTGACGATGCGGATGGAGACTGGATCGGACGGCCCGTCGCCGACCGCGACATCCCAGGTGCCGCCACCTGCCCCGGTGAGCACCAGCCGGACGTTGACCGGCTCGTGCAGGCCGGTCCGGGTCGCGGCCGGCGGCAGCACCCGGGAGGCTAGCTCGGTCATCAGCCGCAGCGTCGGAGCGTCCGGCACCGAGGAGGGCAGCCCGGCCGCCAGGCGGATGTCGTTGTCATGGGTCCACAGCTCGAAGGCCCGGACAACGAGCAGCGCACCCAGCGAGAGCCGCATGCCGTGCACCGCGACTTCGGCGGCGTGCTCGCCGAAGGCGCTGACCAGGCTGAGCGTGCGGCCGGCCGCGTAACGCCACTCGGCGCGGGTCTGCGCTATGGGCCGCCCAGCCTGCCGCATCGCGGCCGCCTGGGTCGACTCGACGTGGTTCGCATCGGCCACCCCCGGGTCGCCGGCCAGGCCGCGGCGCGTGTCGTCCTCGACCCCGATCAGGTGGCCGACCAGGCCCTGCACGTCCAGGCCGCGCAGCACGGTCAGCCGCCACTCTTCGTCGGTCAGCGCGCACAGCAGCCCGTAAAACGCGTCCGCCGCGCGGCTGAACGCCTCGGCCGGCGAGATCTCCGGGACCTCCGGAACGGGGCGGCCGACGGCCCGCGCCTGCCGGGAGGCCTCCAGCACACGGTCCCGCAGGCCGGCCGGCAGCGCCATCGGTGCACGCCCCTCGGCCGTCATGATGACTCCAGCAACTGCCGGTCCAGCACGGTTTCCAGCTTGGCCAGGGCAAGTCTCAGCCGCGACTTGGCGGTGCCCTCCGGGATGCCGGCCGCGAGCGCGACCTCACGGCAGGTGAGCCCACCGAAGTAGGCCAGCTCGACGACTCGGCGCTGGCCGTCGGGCAGCAGGTTCACCGCGGCTCGCACCGTGCTGGCGGCGTCCGCGGCCGTCACCTCTTCGAGGGGGGAGGGGTGCCGCGGCCCGGGGGTCAGCCGGTGATGCCGCTCCTGGCGGGCGATCCGGCGAAGCTCGCTGCGCACCAGGTCCACCGCCCGGTGCCGGGCCAGCACGATGAGGTAGGTGCGCAGCGCCCCGGCCGCCGGGTCATACCGATCAGCATGACTCCACAGCTCCACGAACACATCCTGGACAACATCCTGCGCGGCGCTGCCCTCGCCGAGCACGCGCAGCGCAGCACCGTAAACGGCCGGCCCGAGGCGGTCGAAGACCTCTGCGAGAGCATGGTCGTCACCGGCCGTCAGGCGCGCCGCCAGCAGCGCGTCCGTTCCCCCCACGCCTGGGACGCTAGCGCGGCCGACCGGCGCCGGGCAACAGGCCGGCGTGGTCTGCTCCGCGACCGGACCGGCCAGGCATGCTCCGTAAAGCGTCGCTGGCACCGTGCCTCCTCCGCCCAGGGCCTCCTCCGCCGGGGATGCCACTGGGGATACGTCGCGGCGGAGGGGACTGGATCAGTTCAGCGGATATTGGCGGCGCAGGCGGCGGCGAATACCGCGAACCAGGCGATCGCCGCGAGGCCGGCCGCTGTCCGCGGCGGTCATCCGTCCACCCCGCGGTGAGGGCCGCACGGCGCCAGGTCCGCATTGCCCCCCGGCCGCGCCCGGCTCGGATCACCCGATTGTTCTCGCGCGAACCGCGCGAGCAGATAGATCATTAAGGGATAAGTGATCCGAAGTACGATCGGGCGACGAAGATACCTGTGGGGGGGCGTGACGTCGAGCGCTCCGAGCCGACACGACACGAAGGAGTCCCGATGCCCGAAGAGCTGATCTTGGAGTTCGCTGGTCTGACCGAAGCCGACTACGCCGCAGTCAACAGCAACCTAGGCCTCGACATGCATACGGGCGCGGGAGACTGGCCGGACGGGCTGATCTCGCATGCCGCCGGCACCGCCGATGACGGCAGTTTCGTCGTGATCGAGGTGTGGTCGTCCCGGGCGCAGCAGGCTAAGTTCATGGAATCGCAGCTGGGCGCGGCCCTGGCCGCGGGCGGCGTGACCTCCCCGCCCACGGTTCGCTGGGTGCCGCTGCTGGCCCACCACCTGCCCGGAGCCTGAGCCAGGCCGGCCGCGGTGCCGCCCGCCCGGGCGTTACCGCGGCCGGCGGTCTTCCTCGTCGTGGTGGATCCGGTCCAGGCAGACCGCGATGGCGAGGAAAAGCGCGTCATCCTGCCCCGGGGCCACATCCACCCCGTAGCTGTCGCGCAGCCGGAACCAGGAACGGGAGATCCGGGCCAGGACGGTGCCGCCGGAGCGGATCTCGAACTCCTTGTCCAGGATGTTGCCGACCGCCGCCAGCTCACCACCGCCGGGCAGCTCAACGACCGACCGATGATGCAAGGGGGAGATGAGCGCCTTTTTCACCGTCGCGATCACGGTGCCGTCGCGCTCGATTTCCATGCTGTCCCGGAAGGCCAGCAGCTTCTTGCGCACGGTCGCGACGACGGCCCCTGACGGGTCCTTGAGCTCGAAGGTCTCCCTGAGCCGCAGGGCCTTTCCGTCGACCAGGAAAGCCTTGTTGCCCTGCTCGTCGGTCACCCAGAAATCGTCCCCGATAGAAAAGACCTTTTCCCGTACCGAGTAGCGCATGCCGCCCATGGTGCCACGCTCCGGGCAGCTCCCGGTCAGCTGACCCCGGTCACCGCGGCGATGCGCTCGATGATGTCGGGCCAGAGCTCCTCCGGGAGGTTATGTCCCATGCCCGGGTAGGACACGAACGTTGCCCCAGCGATCCGCCGTGCTGTGTCCCGGCCGCCTTTGACCTTGAGCAGGGGGTCAGCCTCGCCGGAGATCACCAGCGTCGGCGCGGCAATGGCCGACAGCGGCGGGAGCTTCTGGGCCCGCCCGGCCGCGAGCTGGCGCTGGGTGGACTTGGGGTCACGTGGACTGCGGTCGTAGCTGATTGCGGCGGTCGCGCGGGCCCACTCCTCGGGGAACGGGAAGCCGGGCGATGCGATCGTGCGGTAGATGAAGACGAGATTGTCGATCTCGCCGGATCGCGAGGTTGCGGGCTGCACCTTCCGCAGCTTCCGGAAGATGCCGAACTTGATGTAGCTGAGGGACCGGATCGGGCTGGCGTCGGCCGGCAGCCCCATGCAGCTGATCAGCGTCCGGACTCGCCCGGGATGCATCAGCGCCATCGCCTGGGCGAGCCCGGCGCCCAGGGAGCCGCCCATCACGTGGGCGCTCGGCCAGCCCACGGCGTCCAGCACGGCGATCGCGTCGTCGAGCATGTCGAGCGCGGAGTACACCGGCGTGCTGCGGCCCAGTTGCGCCCGCCAGGGATTCTCCTGGCGGGCTGAGTCGAAATGGGTGGACAGCCCGGTGTCCCGGTTGTCGAACCGGACGACGGCGAACCCGCGGTCAACGAGTTGCTGGCACAGGCCGTCGGGCCACCAGACCATCTGGAAATCCAGGCCCATGATCAGCAGCAGCGGCTCGCCCGTGGCGGGATCCCCGAACGTCTCGTAGGCGACCGAGACGTCACCGTTCCGGGCGTAGCGTGTCGGGCTGGGTCCGTCCGTGGCCATGGCGCCTCTTCCTTATTTGCAAACAGCGTTCGCGAAGTAGGATAGGCGTTTGGGCACAGTGTTCGCAAATGAGCGCGCCCCTGAGGGCGGGGAGGGTGGACATGGCACCGGGACGGTCCGGCGACGCCATCTGGCTGCGCCCTGAGCGCGCCCCGGCGGGGCGGCCGGCTCAGCGCAGCCGCGGCGAGATCACCGCCGCCGCCGTCGCGATCGCCGACCGGGACGGCCTGGACGCCGTATCCATGCGGCGGGTGGCGGCCGACCTCGGCACGGGCGCGGCCTCGCTCTACCGGTACGTCGATACCCGCGAGGATCTGCTCGACCTGATGACCGACTCGACGGCGGCCGAGTACTCGCTGACCGCGCCGAGTGGCTACTGGCTGGCCGACCTGGTCGAGATCGGCGAGCAGGCGCGCGCGATCATGCGGCGGCACCCGTGGCTGGTCATCCTCGTGGCCACCCGTCCCACCCTGGGACCGCATGGCGTCGCCCTGCTTGAGCACGTCCTTGACGTGCTGCACCCGCACCCCGCGGACCCCGCGGCCAAGCTGGAGGCGTTCGCCATGCTCAACGCCATCACGGTGCTCTTCGTGCAAAGCGAACTCGCCGGGGGTTCAGCCGCGCAGCAACGCAATGCCGCCTACCTGCAGCACATCGCGGCCACCGGCGGCTACCCGCGAATCGCGCAGCTCTTCGGCCAGGCGCTGCCCGCTCCGGCCGACCGGTATGCCGGCATCCTCACCCGGGTCCTCACCGGCCTGCTCGGACCAGCGCCGCCGGCCCGCTGAGCGGGATCAGAAAACGACGAGCTCCGCCGGCCTGGCCCCGCTGAGCTGGTAGGCGGCCGGATCGGCGGGCCGCCCGGCGTACAGCCTGACCAGGCTGCCCCGGTCGGCGCGCAGTTCGGCCGGTGGGCGACCCGGCCCGGGCACCCCCAGCGACAGGCAGACGTCCGGCAGCGTGGCCAAGACCAGCGGGGCCGCCCGGCGGCGGGTCCGCTCAGCCAGCAGAACGCAGGCATCGTGGAATCCCTCGCCGGCGAAAGCCAGGGGCAGGCCCAGCGCCTCGCGCACGTCCCCACCGTGCACCCATTCGCCCAGGGCGATGCCATCCAGCCGGCCGCCTGCCTCGGTGATCACCGCCGCGGCGCCGGCGTAGCTGCCGTCCAGCTCGTCCAGCAGCCGGGACAGCGGCCAGCCGCGCCGGTCAGCTACGTCAGCTTCGTTGAGTTCGGGGGTGAATGCGTGCAGCTGATCCTCGATGACCCGGGTCAGCGCGGCGGTGCAATGGGCCAGCACGTCCCGCACCGACCAGCCCGGGCACATGGTCGGCCGATCGAACGCCGCCACGGGCGTCTCGCGCAGAACCGGCAGCAGGGCGTCCCGCTCGGCACGCAGCAACCGGGCCGCGCGCTGCGGATCCCGGACCGGCCCGGCACTGGGGGACTGGTTCACCGTCACGCTGCCTAATGATGGCATAACGCCGTCAGCCGCCTGGTGTTCAATAAGCAGTGTCATCATCGCGGCCCGGCGGCCGAAAGCCCAGGAAGGCAGAACGGATGTCATGAGCGGGTCTTTGAGCTACGGCGGACTCGGCGCCATCAGCCCGGACCGGACACGCACCCTGTTCGGGCAGACGATGGGGTATGTCGCCGCCACGGCCGGTTTCTTCGCGCTCGGCGGCTACCTGGGCCGCAACCTCGGCTATGGCACGGCCATCATCTGGTTCATCGCGGCCTTCGTGGGCCTGATGATCATGAATTTCACGGTGCGGCGGTCCGGGTCGCTGACCGTCGGCCTGCTCTTCGCGGTGGGTCTCCTGCTCGGGCTCGCGGTAGCGCCCACGCTCGTCTACTACGCGCGGGCGGAGCCGCAGGCACTGTGGCAGTCCGGTGGCGCCACCGCGCTGTTCGTCGCAGGCTTCGGTTCGGCCGGCTACGCGACCCGGCGGGATCTGTCCGGGATCGCCAGGCTGTGCTTCTGGGCCCTGCTGGCCCTGATCGTGTTCGGCATCGCGGCGATCTTCGTGCACATCCCGAATGGCTCGCTCATCTACTCGGTTCTCGGCCTGGTGATCTTCGCGGGCCTGATCATGTTCGATTTCCAGCGGGTACGGCGCTCGAAGGACCTTGACTCCGCGCCGTTGATCGCGGCGTCGATCTTCCTCGACGTGTTTAACGTGTTCCTGTTCTTCCTGCGGATCTTCTCCGGGCGCGACTGAGCACTGGGTTGGCCGCGGCGGCGGTCACGATACGGGGAGCAGGTGGTCGATGAGGCTGTCGATCTCCTCATCCATGTCGGGCCAGGGGAAGTTGCGCCGCGCGGCGCGCAGCGTGACCATGCCGTGCAGCGCGGTCCAGACGTGGATGGCCAGCATGCGGGAGTCCACGTCCGGGCCGGCCAGCGCGGCGATCTCGCCGCGCACCGCGTCGAAGACTTCAACCCCGACGTACAGGGCCCTCGGCACGAGATGGGGCGGCAGCGTTTCCGAGGTGAACATGACCCGGTACCGGCCGGGGTGCTGCATCCCGTACTGCACGTAGGCGCGGGCCCGGGCGCGGGCCCGCGGCAGCGGGACGTCGCCGGCCCCCCGCGCCGCCGTCTCCAGCGCGGCGCCGAACTCGTCGAAGTAGCGGATCTTCACCGCCAGGACGAGTTCGTCCAGGTTGCGGAAGTGCAGGTAGATCGAGGTCGTCGCGACGCCTACCTCGCGGGCGACGGCGCGCAGTGACAGCTCGCCGACCTCCCCGGTAGCGCCCAGCAACTCACTGGCCGCGTCCACGATCTCGGCCCGCAGCCGGTCTCCCTCGCCGCGCCGCGCCCGGCGCCGACGCCCGGCCGGGCTGTCGCTGGGGTCGGTGGCCGCCGATGCCGTCCCGGCCGGGGTGTCGCTGGGGTCGGTGCCCGCCGATGCCGTCCCGGCCGCATCGCTGGCCTGCTGGGTCAGGTCGCCGCGCATGGTTGCTGCCTCCTCCACCGCCCGCGCTCGGCCCGCCGCACTCGGTAGCTATGAGTTGACAGGCGTAGCGCTACAGGTGTACATATTGCTCGTACGAGATAACACTACACCCGTTGCCCTACTTCACGCCGAGGGCGGATCACGAAACGCGAGGCTGTCATGACACAAGACCTGGAGGCGCGCAGGAATCCGCGGCTGACCCTGGCCGTGGTCTGCGTCGCGACGTTCATGCTGCTGCTGGACGTGACGATCGTCGCGGTGGCGCTCAGCAGCATCCAGGCCGACTTCAAGTCCGACCTCGGTTCCCTGCAGTGGGTCGTCGACGCGTACACGCTGCCGCTGGCCGGCCTGCTGCTGAGCGCCGCGACCCTGGGTGACCGGATTGGCCGCCGCCGGATCTTCCTGGCCGGGATGGCGCTGTTCACGGCAGGCTCGCTGGCTTGCGCGCTGGCCTGGTCGCCGCTGGTCCTGGACCTGACCCGGGCGGTGCAAGGCGCGGGCGGCGCGCTGCTCTTCGGGGTCGGGCTGCCGCTGATCGCCGCCGCGTTCCCGGAGCCCCGCGCCCGGGCCGGCGCCATCGGCGCCTTCGGCGCTACCCTGGCCGCCGCGACCGCCGTCGGTCCCCTCGTCGGCGGAGCCCTGGTGGACGGCCCCGGCTGGCGCTGGATCTTCCTGATCAACGTGCCGATCGGCATCGCGGCCCTGGTGGCCGGCTGGCGCTGGCTGGCCGAGTCGCGCGCTGCGAAGGCTCAGGCCACGGACTGGCTCGGCACCGCGCTGCTGTCGGCCGGCCTGCTCGCCCTGCTGCTGGCGCTGATCCGGGGCAACGACGATGGCTGGGCATCGGCCATGATCGTCGCGCTGTTCGCCGCCGCCGGGGTCCTGCTGGCCGGTTTCATCGTCAGGGAAGCGACCGCCGCGGAGCCCATGCTCGACCTGCGGCTGTTCCTGCGCCCCTCGTTCGCGGGCGTCTCGTTCGGCGCGCTCGCGCTCTCCGGGTCGCTCATCGCCAGCACCTCCTACCTGGGGCTCTACCTGGTCAACACGCTCGGCTACAGCCCGTTCCAGGCCGGCTTGCGGTTCCTGCCGCTGACCCTGGCCTCCTTCGTCGCCGCCCCGATCGTGGCCCGGCTGGCCGACCGGGTGCCACCTCGATTCACCGTCGGCGGCAGCCTGGCCCTGGCCGCGGCCGGCCTGTGGATGGCCGCCCACCTGGATGGTGACTCGCGGTGGACCGCGCTGCTGGCCGGCTTCATCATCGCGGGCGTCGGGCTCGGCGCGGCCAGCGCATCGACCTCGCAGGCCGCCCTGGCCACCGTGGACAACTCCCGCGCGGGCATGGCCACCGGCGCGGTGAACACGATGCGCCAGATCGGCGTCGCGGCCGGCGTGGCCGTGCTCGGCGCGCTCTTCCAGCACCGGGTCTCCGCGGAGATGGCCAGCCGGCTGCGCGGCGCCCCGGTCACCCCCGGGCAGGCCCACGCGCTGGCCAGCGCGGTCGGGTCCGGCGCGGGAACCCGCATCACGGCCACCGCCCCGGATGCCTTCCGCGGATTCCTCGCGGCAGCCGCCCGTTCCTCCACCGCCACCGGCCTCAACGAAATTCTCCTCACCGGCGCAATCCTGGCCGGTGTCGCGGCCCTCATCGCGCTCATCGTCATCCGCCGCGAACCGGCTGCCGCCGCGCCAGCGGCCCTCGCCGCCAGCGACACGCAGCCGCAGACCGACCAGGCCGTCACCGCCTTCGCATCGTGACTTGATCGGGAGAACTGCGGCGGGAGAGCATCCGCCGCAGTTCTCTTGGGTGCTGCCCAGATACCTTTGCCCGTGCTGCTGGCGGCGTCGGGCTCGGCGTGGCGTTTTTGCCGGCCCGGTGAACCTTGCTGGACAGCCCGCTACGTTGCGGTGCCGCCCTGGTCGAGTTGCTCACCGGACTGCGCGCCGAGGGTGTCCAGGACCTGCTGGCCGTACTTGGCCAGTTTGTGCTCGCCGACACCGCTGATGGTGCTCAGTTCGGCCAGGGTCGAGGGGGACTGCGCCGCGATCTGGCGCAGAGTCGCGTCGTGGAAGATCACATATGCGGGCACGCCCTGTTCCTTGGCGGTGGCGCCGCGCCAGGCGCGCAGCCGCTCGAAGACTCCGGCGGCCGCTTCGGGCAGGTCTGCGGCCGCGGCCGCGGTAGCCGCGGCGCGCCGGGCCTTGGCCGGCTTGGCCGGCCGCTCGGGCTCGCGGCGCAGCAGCACCTCGCGCTCTTTACGCAGCACCTCAGCGCTGGCGTTGGTCAGCACCAGGGTGCCGTAGTCACCCTCGACCGCCAGCAGGTCCTGGGCCAGCAACTGGCGGACCACGCCGCGCCACTCGGTGTCGCGTAGCTCGGTGCCGATGCCGAACACCTTCAGGGAGTCGTGGCCGTGCTGGCTGACCTTGGGGGTGTTCTTGCCGAGCAGGATGTCGACCACCTGCCCGGCGCCGAACTTCTGGTTCCGCTCATGCTTGAGCCGGTACACCGCGGACAGCAGTTTCTGGGCCGCCACCGTGCCGTCCCAGGTCTGCGGGGGCGACAGGCACGTGTCACAGTTGCCGCACCTGGTGCTCTGCTCGCCGAAATAGCCGAGCAGTTGCACGCGCCGGCACTGGACCGTCTCGCAGAGCGCCAGCATGGCGTCGAGATGGGTGGCCAGCCGCCGCCGGTGCGCAGCGTCACCCTCGGACGTCTCGATCATCTTGCGCTGCTGGACCACGTCCTGCAGACCGTAGGCCAGCCAGGCGGTGGACGGCAGCCCGTCCCGCCCCGCCCGGCCGGTCTCCTGGTAGTAGCCCTCGACCGACTTGGGCAGGTCAAGATGGGCGACGAAGCGCACGTCGGGCTTGTCGATGCCCATCCCGAACGCGATGGTGGCGACCATGATGACGCCGTCCTCGCGGAGGAACCGGGACTGGTTCGCGGCGCGGGTGCGCGAATCCAGGCCCGCGTGGTAGGGCAGCGCCACGATCCCGTTGCCGGCCAGGAAGTCAGCGGTCAGCTCGACCGAGGACCGGGACAGGCAGTAAACGATGCCCGCGTCCCCGTCATGCTCGGCGCGCAGCAGGTCAAGGAGCTGCCGTTTGGGATCGTTCTTGGGGGCGATGCGGTACTGGATATTGGGGCGGTCGAAGCTGGCCACGAAATGACGGGCTTGCGACAGGTTCAGCCGGGACGCGATCTCGGCGTGGGTGGCTTGGGTCGCCGTCGCGGTGAGCGCGATGCGGGGGACCGAGGGCCACCGCTCGTGCAGGGTGGACAGCGCGAGATAGTCGGGCCGGAAATCGTGCCCCCACTGGGACACGCAGTGCGCCTCGTCCACCGCGAACAGCGAGATGGTGCCCCGGTCGAGCAGCCTGAGCGTCGACTCGGCGCGCAGCCGCTCCGGGGCCAGGTAGAGCAGGTCCAGTTCGCCGGCGACGAAGGCAGACTCGACCTCGCGGCGCTGGCCGGGATCCTGGGTCGAGTTGAGGAAGCCGGCCCGGACGCCGAGGTTGGTCAGCGCGTCGACCTGGTCTTGCATCAGCGCGATCAGCGGTGAGATGACCACGCCGACGCCGGGCCGGACCAGGGCGGGGATCTGGTAGCACAGCGATTTGCCGCCGCCGGTCGGCATCAGCACCAGCGCGTCGCCACCACCGATGACGTGGTCGATGATGTCCTGCTGGCCGGCCCGGAACGAGTCGTAGCCGAAGACGCGGTGCAGCACCTCCGACGCGTCGCTCACCCTGGAACCGATGTCGGGAAATGCCACCCGGCCACTCTACGAGGATCCAGCGACACTCACCCGCCCGTCGGCCCAGCGAAGCGGCCCCCGCGAAGCGCTCCCCGCATCAGCGCGGTGCGTTATGCCCGCCTGCGCGCTCAATGCACCGCGTTGTTGGGGGGCGAAATCAGCGCGGTGCGTTGTGCCCCGCCTGCGCGCTCAATGCACCGCGCTGATTTGCCCGCGCCCGGGTCAGCCGCTGAACGGGGTGCCGGTTTCCAGGAGGGTCTTGAGGTCGCTGAGGATGAAGCTCCAGCCACCGCCGGCGTTGGGGATCTCGCCGGTGACGAACGCCGCCGTGGTCGGCGCGCCCTGCAGGTCGTGGGTCACGGTCAGCTTCGTGACGCCGCCGTCGCCTTCCTCGATCTCCCAGGTGACCCGGGTGAACGGTTCGGCGATGGTGTCCGGGCCGAACAGCGCGTGCCAGGTCTGGACGAGCTTGTGCGGTGGGTTCGCCTCGACGACCTCGCCTTCGATGGCTACCTCCGGGGAGCCGTGGGCCAGCATTTCGGCATTGGCCAGAGACCGGTAGGCGCCCCCTGGCCGCAGGTCGTACTCGCTCCGCGCGTGGTAGCCGTACTTCGCGTTCCACTCCGGGCTGGTGATCGCGTCCCAGATCGCCTCGGGTGTCGCCTTGATGTACACCCGCTGCATGTGCGTGGTCACGGTGGTCCCCGTCGTCGTTGTCATGCCTTTTCCTCCAGCTCGTTCTTGAGATCCACGAGCGCCGACACCTGGCGCTCGGTGTACTTGTCGATCCACCGGTCGTGGATCAGCCGGATCGGCACCGGGTTCAGGAAGTGCAGTTTCTCCCGGCCCGACCGGCGGGTGACGACCAGGCCCGCGTCTTCGAGCACCCGCAGGTGCTTCATGACACCGAAGCGGGTCATCTCCAGGTCCGACTCAAGCTCGGTCAGCGTCCGGCCGTCGCGGACGAAGAGCCGGTCCAGGAGAAAGCGCCGCGTCGGGTCGGCGAGCGCCTTGAACACCCGGTCGTCGTCGGCCATGCCATCAAGATAGGTGACCAAAAGGTCACATGTCAAGCCGGACAGTGCCCCGGGGGATCCGGTCAGCAGTGAATTCCCAGGTCAGGGGTGGCGCTGGTTGTCCTGGACCCGGGTGAACATCGCCATCAGCTGCATCTTCCGCTGCGGGTCGAGGGACTGGAACCGGGCGATGGCCTCCTCCGGTGTCTGGACATCGGCGAAGGCGGCCAGCGGGGTCTGCGACCGGGCCAGCTGCTCCCGGTCGGCCGGGGTCAGCTCCTGCAGCAGGACCAGGGCGTCCTCGACGCTGCTGAGCTGGTCGATCCGGGCGACCAGGCTGTCCTCGGAGTGGTCCACCTGGCGGGGCAGCACCGACTCGGGGATCGCGGTCACGATGCCGATCACCTCGGCGACCCGCTGGCCGACCTCGCCGGGGGAGCCGAACGCGCCCTTGCTGATGCAGGTGAACAGGTAGCGCTCACCCCAGAAGACCCAGTCGTCCCGGGCCATGATGCGCTGCTGCACGTCCGGCGTGAGGGCGGGCAGGAAGCTGCCCCCGGCCGCGGTCACCCGGAAGCGGTCGTCGAACGCCGGGTTCCCGGTCGGGCTCTCCGGCCACCGCATCAGGTGCGGGAACCGGCGTGACTGCACGCAGACCGGCGACAGGATCGTCGGCACCTCGGCGGCGCAGACGGCCACCGCCGGCGTGCCGCGGCCGCCCTGGAAGAGCCCCGGGTCGATGGCCGTCCAGGCGTTGGACACGGTGACCGTCCGGCCGTCGATGCTGCCGCGGAACGCGTCCTGGAAGGCCGTCCGGCCGATCCCGGACGGTCTCGTGGTTCCGCGCGGCACCCCGTACATGGCCCGGGTGGTGTCATGCACGGTGTCTTCGAGGCGCCCGTCGAACGGCCGGTCGAAGGCCGGCTGCCAGCCCTGGCTGGCGGCGTACTCGGCCGGCCCGGCCAGGCCGGGCAGCCCGGCTATCGACACCTGATCGCTGCGCTTGCGGCTGAAGAACGGCATCGCGTCTCCCCGTCCCGGAAAAACCCCATTTTCCCGAACGATAGACCGCTGAACTGCCGATGCAATCCGTATCCGGTACGCAGCCGGCCGCGCCGCCGGGAGCGCGAACGGCACCGAGTGGCTCTGCTGCCGTGGGGACGGCACCGGAGTGGCTCCGCTGTCGTTTGCCGCCGGGCTGGCCTGGTCAGCTCAGCGCCAGCTCCTTGGCGGTGGCCTCGTGCCCGGAACGGATGGGCTTGCGCATGACGAACGTGTCCAGCGGGGCGTAGACGCTGGACCCGGCGGCGGCGCCGTAGTGGGTGACCGTGATCGAGGTGGTGCCGCCCGGCTCGGCGGGCAGCACGTCGAACGAGGCGAACCCGTACGGGGTGGCCAGGTCCCGGTAGGCGGACCACGGCGCGGGCTCCGTGGTGGTGATCGACGGGTGCGCGCTCTGCGGGCTGCCCGGGCCGACGCCGGTGATGAGGACCCCATCGTGCGGCATGTCGAAATCGCTCACCGGGGTGGGCGTGGAGTGGCCGCCACCGCCGATGATCATGTGGACATAGCCGGCCCGGGTGTCGATCTCGGCCGCGTTGCTGCCCTGGGGTGCCGGGGTGAGCAGGGTGCTGCCGGACAGGACGCCGCGGACCGGGAAGGTCCGTTCGAAGTGATGCTCGTGCCCGGCGACCACCAGGTCCACGCCGTAGCGGTCGAACAGCGGCAGGATCTCCTGCCTGATCCCGAGGTCCGCGCCGTTGAAGTGCGCCGAGGACATGGCCACCTGGTGCATGCAGACCACGATCCAGTCGATGCCCGGCGTCCGCCGCGCCGAGGCGAGTTCGGCCTCCAGCCAGGCGCGCTGCAGGCCGTGGCTGTACCCGCGGATATAAGGGTCGTCGCCGTTTGCCTGGTACCCGGGCACGTGATCCCGGCGGTAGGCACTGAACGCGCCGTCCTGCAGGCACACGTCGTCATTGTTCAGGGACACGACCCGGATCGATCCCACGGTGAACGCGTACCAGTTGCCGCGGAAGTCCCTGGACCCGTTGTCCGGCAACTCGAACCTGGTCTGGTAGGAGAGGTATCCCTGCGGCCCGTTCCCCACTTCGTTCTCGTGGTTGCCGGCCGCGGGCATCCAGGGCCGGTACCGCGCCGACCGCATGTTGTTGGTGAAGAACGACGTCCAGGTCGCCACCGGCACGTCGCTGATGTTGGCGTAGCACAGGTCGCCGTTCATCAGGTGGAACAGGGGGTCGAGCGCGTCGACCGCGTCCACGATGTAGCCGGCGTTCGCGGTGGCCGGGCCGAGCCCGAGGCCGACCGGCGCGGGGATGGACTGGTCGCCGAAGCTGGTGAACCGGAACCCCTTCGAGCGGCCGCGCGGCCCGGTGCGGAAGGTGCCCGGCACCGGCTGCGCCCCGTCGTGCAGCACCTCATAGGAGTACGCGGTGCCAGCTTCCAGGTGGCCGAGCCGTGCGTGGTAGGTGTACACCGTCTCGCCGCTCAGCGCCTCGGTGTAGGCACGCTCCTCGGCCGGCACCTCAAGGCCGAAACCGCCGCTGGCCCGGCCTGCTCGCAGCCGCGGCCGGGCCACCCGGGCCGGTGCCGCCCAGGAGACTGCGATCTGCGTGGCGGCGTCCGCGCCAAACTGGACGTGCACCTGCTCAGGCGCGGGCGCGCCGGCCACGTCCGGCCGGCGGACCAGGGCCGGTGCGCCCCATGCCCCGGCCAGCGCGGGGGTACTCAGCAGCAGGGGCGCCGTGGCGGCCAGCCCGCCTGACTTCAGGATCTGCCGCCGGGATACCTCAGGTCCGTCACTCATGGAAAGCCTCCCAGAAAGGCACCGGAGTGGCACCGGTGTCGTTGGAACGGCACCGGAGTGGCACTGGTGTCGTTTGTATCCGTTCCATCGTGATATCCGCCGCTGCCACCGGAGTTCACGCCAGGTGAACATGCCCGGTCCTGATCGTGAAGCTTGCCGAGCGCACTGGATGACCAGCCCGGATCATGCGGGGTCCCGGCCGCCGCAGCGGCCGGGACCCGCGTCGTCCCTCCGGTGACTGCTCAGCCGTGGCTGAGGACGAGCGCCTGATCAGCGCGGTTGATGCCGGCCGCCCACTCGCTGGTCGAGCCGGGCACGGTGGCGGCCCCGTACAGCGGGCTGAACGTGCCGGCGGTCGGATCGGTGTCGGCCGACCACGTGCTGCCGTTCCAGCGCAGGATGAGCCCTTGCTGCACGCCACCGTTGACGCTGGGCATATTGAACCCGACGGCGTACACGTCGCTGGCCGACCGGGCCGCGACGGCGTTCAGTGCGGGATAGGCGCCCGGCGTCGGGCTCGGCGTGATGCTCCACGCGGAGCCGTTCCAGTGCTCGATCAGGGTCGTGATGCCCAGGCCGGGCACTTCCTCGTTCTCCCCGACGGCCCAGACGTTGTTCGAGGCGACGGCGGTCACCCCGTGCAGGACAGGGCTGCTCGGGCCGCTCACGCTGGGCTGAGGCAAGATCGTGACCGCCCACGACGTGCCGTTGTAGTGCAGGGCGTAGGCCGAATTCGTGAAGCTGGTGTTGGTGAACTCGCCCACCGCCCAGATGTCGGTGGCGCTCACCGCGCTGATCGCGGTGAGGTTGTTGCCGAACGTGTCGGACGGGTTCGGACTCGGTACCGCGACGCTGCTCCACGCCGTGCCGTCCCAGTGCTCGACCACGCCGAAGCCGCCGACCGCCCACGCGTTACTGGCGCTCAGGTCGGCCACGCCGTTGAGGCCGCCGCCCGGGCCGGAGACTGTCTTCCATGCGGAGCCGTTCCAGTGCTCGTACAGGGCCACCCGGTTCCGGTAACCACCGCCGTTGGGAAGGCTGAAGCCAACCGCCCAGGCATCGGTGGCACCGCTCGCGCTGACCGCGTTCAGGCTGGCGTTCACGCCGAGGCTGGGCGTGGCGGTCAGCGACCAGGCGCTGCCGTTCCAGTGGTAGGCCACCGGCGGCGGCGGTGTCTGGCCCGCCGCGCCGAATTGCCCGCCGACCGCCCAGGCGTCCGCGGCGGTGCGCGCGGACGCGCCGTTCAGTTCGGTGTTGTTGCCGGTCTGCGGGACGCTCACCACCGTCCAGCCGGTCGCGGCCAGGGCCGGGCCGCCGGCGATCACTAATGCGGTGCCGAACGCGGTGGCTAACGCGCTGGCCGCGACCCATCGCTTGTGCTGAAACATGATCCGCTCCTTCCGGCCCCGCGGGTGCGGGGAACCACCCGGGACACGGCTGTGACCCATGACGGGTTCACCTCTCCTTAAACCCAATGTGCGGGAATCTGCCGGGCAGGCGGACAGCGCTGAAGCCGGGCCGGTTGCCAACCTCGATTTACTGAGTACTATACCCAGTATGATACTTGCTTGGAGGACGTGGTGAGCGTCCGGCACGCCTTGCTCGCGCTGCTCAGCGAGGGGCCGAAGTATGGCCTCCAGCTCCGCGAGGAGTTCGAGGCGAGAACCGGTGAGGTCTGGCCGCTGAACGTGGGCCAGGTGTACACGACGCTGCAGCGGCTGGAACGTGACGGGCTGGTCGAATCGGACGACGCGGCGGAAGACGGCCCGCAGAAGGGCTTCCGGATCACGGAGGACGGCGAGCGGGAACTGGCCGACTGGCTGCGCACCCCGCCGGACCTGACCGCACCGCCCCGCGACGAGCTGGTCATCAAGGTCATGGTGGCCCTGCGCCTGCCCGGCGTGGACGTGCACGACGTTATCCAGGTCCACCGCCGGTACCTGGTGGAGCTGATGCAGCAGTGGACGCACCTGAAGGAGAGCGAGGCCGAGCACGACCTGAGCCTGGCCCTGGTGGTCGACGCTGAACTGTTCCGGCTGGACTCGCTCATCCGGTGGCTGGACACCGCCGACGGTCGGCTCAAGCGGGCCGCCAGTGACAGTGTCAGCTCCGCGGGCACGGACGGCTCCATTGATTCCGCCGCCCCGGTCCGGTCTGCTCCGATCGTGCTGCCGAGGATGCGGCGCAGAACGGGAGTGCAACGATGAGCATGCTCGAACTCCGGGGCGTGTCGAAGGTCTACGGCGCGGGCGCCGCCGAGGTGCGCGCGCTGTGGGAGGTCGACCTCTCGGTCGAGGCCGGCGCGATGGTGGCGGTGATGGGGCCGAGCGGGTCGGGCAAGAGCACCTTGCTGACCATCGCCGGCAGCCTGGAGGACCCGACGGTCGGCGAGGTGCTGGTCGGCGGCTCGACCCTGGCCGGGATGACACGCAACGGCAAGGCCCGGCTACGGCGCCGCTCGATCGGGTACGTGTTCCAGGACTTCAACCTGCTGGCCGGGCTCACCGCGGCGGAAAACGTCTCCCTGCCCCTGGAGCTTGATGGCGTGCCGGCCCGGAAGGCCCGCGCCGCCGGGCTGCAAGCGCTGGACGAACTCGGCCTGAGCGACCAGGCGGCGCGGTTCCCGGACGAAATGTCCGGTGGCGAGCGGCAGCGGGTGGCGATCGCCCGCGCGCTGGTGGGGGATCGCCGTCTGCTGCTGGCGGACGAGCCCTCGGGGGCACTCGACTCGGTCAACGGGGAAGCGGTGATGCGGCTGCTGCACGCCGCGTGCAAGCGGGGCGTGGCCGCCGTGGTGGTGACCCACGATGCGCAGCTCGCGTCGTGGGCCGACCGGGTGGTCTTCCTGCGGGACGGGCGGGTGACCGACCAGACGATGCCGCCGCCGGGCCCTGAGTCGCTCCTCGTGCAAGAGCAGAACCAGTGAGCACGGCACTGCGCGAACGGCCGGCCCCGGCGGGAACCGGCAACGGGGGCGTTCCCGCGCGCCGGGCCGTGATCCGCTGGGCGTGGCGGCTGTTCCGCCGTGAGTGGCGGCAGCAGTTGCTGGTCCTGGCGCTGATCGTGGTCGCGGTGGCCGCCACCATGGTCGGGGCGGCGGTGGCGACCAATACGCCACCCCCCGCCCACGCGGGCTACGGCACCGCGCAGGACATGGCCACGTTCTCCGCGCCTGACCCGCAGCTCGCCACCCAGATCGCCACGCTGCGGCACCGGTTCGGCCAGGTCGACATCATCGAGAACCAGCCCATCGCCATCCCCGGCTCGATCGACACCTTTGACCTGCGCGCCCAGAACCCCCGCGGCCCGTTCGGGCCGCCGATGCTCACCCTGGTCACCGGGCACTACCCGGCCGGTCCGGGCCAGGTCGCCCTGACCAGCGGCGTGGCGTCCGCGCTCAACCTCAGGCTCGGGGACGTCTGGCGGCGCGACGGGCAGGCCCGCCGCGTCGTCGGCATCGTCGAGAACCCGCAGAGCCTGCTGGATGAGTTCGCCCTCGTGGTGCCGGGCCAGGTCACCGCGCCGGTCCAGGTCACCGTGCTGTTCAACGCGCCTGGGGTGGCCGTCGTCCACCACCAGCTCCGGGGCCTTCCCTCGCTCGGCGAGAACATTTCGGTGCCAGGGTCGCCGTCGGGCGGCAACGTGATCAACCCCGAAACCATCGTGCTGGCCCTGGCCACGGTGGGCATGCTGCTCATCGCCCTGGTCGCGGTGGGCGGCTTCTCGGTCCTGGCCCAGCGCCGGATGCGCTCGCTCGGGATGCTCGGTGCGCTGGGCGCCACGGACCGGCACATCCGTCTCGTCGTCCGGGCCAACGGTGTGGTGGTGGGCCTGGCCGGGGCGCTGATCGGGGCCGTCGTGGGCCTGGCCGCCTGGCTGGCGTACCGGCCGCGGGTCGAGTCCGATGCCCATCACGTGATCGGCGTGTTCCAGCTCCCGTGGGCGGTCATCGGCGCGGCGATGGTCCTGGCCGTGGTGGCCACGTTCTTCGCTGCCTCGCGGCCGGCCCACGCGATCACCAGGGTTCCCATCGTCACCGCCTTGTCCGGACGGCCTGCTGCCCCCAAGCAGGTGCACCGCTCGGCCGTGCCCGGTGTCGTTCTGCTCGTGATCGCCGCCGCATCGTTCTGGTATTCCGGCCGGAGCAATGGTGGTGGCGGATTGCCTGAGGTGGTCATCGGCTTCGTCACCCTGGTCGCGGCGGTGATCCTGCTGTCCCCGCTGTGCCTGACGCTGCTGGCCAGATTCGGCCGCCGGGCCCCGATCGCGGTGCGGCTGGCCCTGCGGGACCTGGCCCGGTACCGGGCCAGGTCCGGCTCGGCGCTGGCCGCGATAAGCCTCGGCGTGCTGATCGCCGTCCTCGTCGCCGTCCTGTCCGCGGGCCGGTTCGGGAACAATACCCTCGACTACGCCGGGCCCAACCTGGCATCGGATCAGCTCATCGCCTACACGCCCAATGGGCCGTACGGGGCAGGCCCGGGTACTGGCGGGCCTGGCGTCCCGGTGACCGGGAGCAAGCTGCGCTCGATGGCGGCGAGCGCCCGGAGCCTGGCCGCCGCGTTCGGCTCCCGCAATGTCATCGCGCTCGACTCGACCAGTGCCACGCTGCAGCACGCCGCAGCCGGGCGCAGCTGGTCCGGGCCGGTGTACGTGGCCACCCCAGCGCTGCTGCGGGCGTTCGGGATCAAGCCGTCACAGATCAATCCGGCGGCCGACATCCTGACCATGCGGCCCGGCCTGTCCAGCCTGACCAAGATGCAGCTCACCTACGGCGCCAACCTCGGCATCCCCATCGGCCGCCTGGGTGGCCCGGGCGGCGGCCCCAGCGGCGGCCCGGGTGGCCGCGGCCACCTCACATTTCCCTGCCCGAAGAGCAGTTGCCTGGCCAACCCGGTGATCCAGGAAGTCAGCGCCCTTCCGTCTGGAACCTCGGCCCCCAACACCGTGATCACCGAGCACGCGGTCCGCACGCTCGGCTTGCAGGCCACCACCGCCGGCTGGCTCATCCAGACCCCGCACCCGCCCACCGCCGTGCAGATCACCAACGCCCGGCTCACGGCGGCCGCGGCCGGCCTGACCATTGAGACCAAATCCAGTGCGCCCACATCGGGCGAGATCATCAACTGGGCCACCGTGTTCGGTGCTGCGCTGGCCCTCGGCATCCTGGCCATGAGCGTCGGTCTCCTCCGCAGTGAAACCGCCAGCAACCTGCGCACCCTGACCGCCACCGGGGCCAGCGGCACCACCCGCCGAACCCTCACCGCCGCCACCGCCGGAGCTCTCGCCCTGCTCGGCGCGGTCCTCGGCACGGCCGCCGCCTATCTCGCGGCCATCGCCTATTCCTGGGACAACACGCTGGATGGCCTCCCTTCGCTGGCCAACGTGCCCACCGGGAACCTGCTGACCATCCTGGTCGGCATGCCGCTCATCGCGGTGGCGGCCGGCTGGCTGCTGGCCGGCCGGGAGCCAGCCGCCATCGCCCACCAGGCGCTGGAATGAGCACGCCGTCCAGCCCGGCCGGCGAGGCGATCCCACCGGTGAGCCAGTCACTGAGCACCGACCGGCGGGCGCGCTACCGGTGGCTCGGGCACCTGGGGCTGATCGCCAGTTTCCTGGCCGCGCTGGCGACGTTGCTGGTCCGGTCGAGCATCGGCATCCACGTCGTCACCGGGCTGGTCTTCGTGGCGTTCGTGGTCGTGCACATCGCCCAGCGCCGCCAGACCACCGGCAAACTGGCCGCCGCGCTGGTGCGGGCCCGCTCGGCGTTCAAGCCTCGCGGCCGGCTTGGCCTCTCGGACGCGATCCTGGCCTTCCTCACCCTGAACGTGCTGGTCTCCGGCGTGGTCAACTACGTCACCCAGCGCAACATGCCATTCCCGTTGCGGGACATCACCGGGCTGCCCATCCAGTTCATCAGCTGGCACGGGCTATCGAGCGTGATCCTGCTCTGCTACCTCGTGGCGCACGTCCTGCGGCGCCGGACCCGGCTGCGCAGATCGCAGATCCGGTGACGGCGGCCTGGCCCAGGGGAGGCCCGCCCCCTAGCGGGATTCGCGGCTGGCCAGCCGGTCCAGCAGGGACCGGCGCCACTCCTCGGTCTGCCGGACCTGGTTGAAGGTGAACAGGTGCAGGCCCTGCACGGCCGAGGCGGGGGACGCGAGCGTGGTCCCGGTCCGGTCCAGCAGCCGGTCCGGGCGGTACCCGCCGGGTGTGCCGAGCCGCAGGAACCACTCGGTGTGCCCGGCCAGGAACCGGGCCGACTCCGCCACCCCGGCCTTCGCGGCCATCCGGACCAGCCGGGTCCGGTCCACCGGCCCGGCCAGGCCGACGAACAGCGGCAGCGTCACGCCCCGGGCCCGGACCCGGCCGATCCAGCGGCGCAGCACGGCCGGGTCGAAGCACAGGTTGCTGACGATGTAGGCGGCGTGCTGCCGCTTGTCCCACATGGCCTGGATGGTGATGTCGTCGTCGATGTGCGGGTGGCTCTCCGGGTACCCGGTGATGCCGACCCGGGCGAACGGGCGGCCCATCTCGGTCAGCCGCTCGATCAGCGACAGCGCGCTGTCGAACCGGCCGGCCGGCGGGTCGGCGTCCCCGGCCGGCACGAACACGTCATCGATCCCGCAGGCCAGCAGCCGGGCGACGATGTCGGCCAGGTGCGCGTCGTCGGTGACCAGCCGGGCCGACACGTGCGGGACCACCTGGTAGCCCCGGCCGGCCAGCCGCTCGGCCAGGTCCAGGGTGGCGTCCAGGCCCTTGGTCGGTGACGCGGTCACCGTCACCGTCATGCCGGGCGGCACCCACTGCGCCACCGCATCCTCGACCGAACTGGCCGGGAACACCTCATACCGCGGGTGCTCCAGCAACGGCACCACGCTGGCCAGCCCGTCCCGCAGCAGCGCCATCATCGGCCTCCCGGCCGGCCCCGGCCGATGCGCGCCCGGATGATCTGGCCCCGGCGGCCCACTACCCGTCGCCCCCTGCGACCAGCCGCTGGAGTTCACGTTCCAGGCCGCCGGTGCCGGTGTCGATCACGGTCAGCGGGAGGCGCAGTACCGCGGCCACCTCGGCCGCCGCCGCCTCCAGTTCGCTGCTCCGGTCCTGGGCCAGCCAGACCACCCGCCGGTAGTGGCCGAAGTAGTCCGCCCACAGCTCCGGGTGCCGGTCCAGGCCGAGTTCGGCCAGGACCGACCGGCGGAACCCGCGGATCAGGAAGTCGGTCAGCACGTACGTGCCAGGTTCGGCGTCGAAGAGGGCCTGCATCTGGCCCGGCCCGGCGAACACGTCGTAGCAGTGCAGCCCGGCCAGCCGCCGCAGGCCGAGCCGGGCGCACAGCTCATCCAGCGCCCCGTACGTGCCGCAGTCCGCGTACGCCACCGCCACCCGCAGCCCGCGCGCCTGGGCCGCCCGGGCGATCTGCTCGGCGGCCGGGGTGATCCGCTCCGGCCGGTTATGCAGCAGGGACGGCAGGAAATGCAGTTCCACCGGCCACCCCCGGCGGGTGACGATCTCGCGGATGGGCGCGCCGAGCGCGCCGCAGGCGATCACCGCGACCGGCGCCCCGCCCGGCCCGCCCTGGTTACCCGGGGAACTGCAACTGGTCGACGAACCGGTCGTTGAAGTCGGCGCGGTCGGAGAGCTCGACATACCTCACCTCCTCCAGCAGGGCCAGGCCGCCGGCCCGCTCGCGGACGCTGAGCAGCGCCATCTTGGCCCCCTCGCCGGCCACGTTGCCCGCGCTGACCACCCGCAGCGCCGGGAGCTTGGGGACCAGGCCGATCCGGATCGCGTTGGCCGGGGACAGGTAGCTGCCGAACGATCCGGCCAGCAGCACCTGCTGGATATCGCCCGCGGCCAGGCCAGACTCCTCCAGCAGGATCTGCCAGCCGGTGGCGATCGCCGCCTTGGCGAACTGCAGTTCGCGGACGTCCCGCTGGGACAGGTAGATGGAGCGCGACACGTCGCCCGGCTCGCCCAGCCAGTGCAGCACGAAGACGCGTTCCTGGCCGCGCATGGTCAGCCGGGAGACCAGCCCCGGGGCCAGCTCCGCGGCCCGCTCCTCCGGGACCAGCCGGCCGGAGCCGTCCAGCAGCCCCAGCCGGACCAGCGAGGTGACCGCGTCCACCAGGCCGGAGCCGCACAGCCCGGCGGGCGCGGCGTCGCCGATGACCTTCAGCTCGATCGTCTCCGGGGTCATCGAGACCACCTCGATGGCCCCGTCGGCGGCCCGCATGCCGCACCGGATCGCGGCCCCCTCAAAGGCCGGCCCGGCGGGCGCCGCCGTGGCCAGCAGCCATTCCCGGTTGCCGAGCACGATCTCGCAGTTGGTG
>Ga0265338_10001981_pt1 | contig 31894 bp, 26 predicted proteins | sample 42126metaG_FD_193579 | JGI IMG/M metagenome (GOLD analysis project Ga0265338, IMG submission 193579) | Rhizosphere microbial communities from Carex aquatilis grown in University of Washington, Seatle, WA, United States - 4-21-26 metaG | ecosystem: Host-associated > Plants > Roots > Rhizosphere...
AAAAAAGGGGCGGCGAACGGTTCTCCTTCTCCCGGGGGAGAAGGCCGGGTTGAGGGCGCATGTTCAACTAATTTTCCCCAATGCCGGTCTCGTGTAATCCGGCAACGCATGCGGTGCGCGCCGCTGCAATTCTTCAAAAATCGTGTCGCGGATGCTTTGGGCGTTGCGGCGTAAATGAGAATTCCAAAACCGCAAAACCTTGATTCCTTGTGAAGTCAGGAATTGCTCACGTTCAGCATCGTGACTTTGCTGGCTGGGATGGCCGTGGCCTGAACCATCGAGTTCGATGGCGAGGCTCGCTTCTTCGCAAAAGAAATCGAGATAGTAAATTCCTTTTGGATGCTGGCGGCGGAATTTGTAACCGCTGAATCGCCGGTCACGCAACCACCGCCACATAAGCTTTTCCGCCCAGGTTTCCTTTTTGCGGAGTGCGCGAGCGCATTCGACATTGGGCATGACGAAAATATAAAAAAATACGGCTCAAAAATGAAGTTGGTTTTTTACGACCGCCCTCACCTGCTTCCTCTCCCCCGGGAGAGGACATGCGCTCGACCGTCATCTGGAAATTCGTGCCATTTGCTTGCCGCGACGAAGTGAAACAAAGGCGGGTGTCTCAAGAACACGGACAGAAACTGGCAGGCGAAATAAAGTCGCAAACCTGAAGCGGAAAGGGAAACTAGCAGTTAGTTTTCATCTGTGTTTCATCTGTGTTTCATCTGTGGCTAAAAGATCTTTCCCGCAGATAAATTTCTTTTCGTGTATTTTGCGCATTCTGCGGTTAAATTTTTCCCGGAATGATTCAATACCTCGATTTGCTGCGGCAGGTCCTTGAACATGGCAAATTTAAGGCCGACCGCACGGGCACGGGCACTTATTCCGTATTCGGTGCGCAGGCGCGGTTCGATTTGCGCCAAAGTTTTCCTGTGCTCACCACGAAAAAACTGCACCTCAAATCCATCATCTACGAATTGCTCTGGTTCCTGCGCGGCGACACGAATGTCAAATACCTCCACGACCATGGCGTGACGATATGGGACGAGTGGGCGGACCCGGACGGCAGTCTCGGCCGCATCTATGGCGCGCAATGGTGCGATTGGCGCACACCGGACGGCCGCTCTCTCAACCAGATTGACGGCGTCATCGGGCAAATCCAAAAAAATCCCGACAGCCGGCGGCACATCGTCACCGCCTGGAACGCCGGGGAACTGGACCAGATGCGGCTGGCGCCCTGCCACGCGCTGTTTCAGTTCTACGTGCTCGACGGCGAGTTAAGCTGCCAGCTTTACCAGCGCAGCGCGGATTTGTTTCTCGGGGTACCGTTCAACATCGCCAGCTATGCCCTGCTTACGTTGATGGTGGCACAGGTCTGCGGATTGAAACCCGGTGATTTCGTCCACACGTTCGGCGATTTGCACCTTTACGCGAATCACCTGGAACAGGCGAAGTTGCAACTTGCGCGTGAACCGCGCCCATTGCCGCAGATGAAATTGAATCCGGCGGTGAAAAACATCCACGACTTCAAGTTCGAGGATTTCGAACTGGCTGGCTACGACCCGCACCCGGCCATCAAAGCGCCGATTGCCGTTTGATTTTTGACAGAATTTGCAGAATCAAAGCCATGCAACCCGGCAAATCCGATTCTGACAATCTGATCCACCCCGCCGGGAATGGATTCAACCTTTTAAAAAACATCCGCGCATTGCCTAGACCGGTGTTGCTGGGCGGGCTGTTGATTGTCCTGGCGACGCTGGCGGCGTATTGGCCGGTTTTTTCAGCCGGATTCATCTGGGACGATGACGTCTATGTGACTCAAAATGCATTGCTGACCGCCCCCGACGGCTTGAAACGCATCTGGTTCTCCGCACACCATCAATCGCAGTATTTTCCACTGGTCTTCACCACACTGCGGTTTGAGCATGCGTTATGGGGTTTGAATCCGCTGGGTTACCACGTCGTGAACGTCGCGTTGCACGGCATCAATGCGCTGCTGGTGTGGACGGTGTTACGACGGCTGGCCCTGCCGGGAGCGTGGCTGGCGGCGGCCCTCTTCGCCTTGCATCCGGTGCAGGTGGAAACGGTGGCGTGGATTACCGAACTTAAAAACACGGAATCCACATTTTTCTATCTGCTGGCATGGCTGGCATGGCTGGCATGGCTGGCATTAATCGAAAAAGGTTCGTGGCGACTTTACGCGCTGACTTTCCTTTTATACCTGCTGGCGCTGTTCGCCAAAACCACCGCCTGCACCCTGCCGGCGGTCATGCTGCTGACGTTGTGGCTGCAAAAGAAGCCGATCAATCTGCAACGGATGATTCAGGTTGCTCCCTTCCTGGTCACGGGCGTCGCCATGGGATTGTTCTCCATCTGGTGGGAGAAACACCTGGGAAATTATCAGCCAAGGTACGGCCTCACTTTCAGCTGGCTGGAACGCCTGCTGATTGCCACCCGGGCCGTTTGGTTTTATGCCGGCAAATTGATCTGGCCCGTTAATCTTAACTTCAGCTATCCCCGGTGGGACCTCAACTGCAGTAACCCCTGGCAATACATCGGAATGATGGGTTGCGCGGGGGTGGCCGCGCTGCTCTGGCTTTGGCGCCGTACCTGCGGGCGCGGCCCGGCGGTCGCCGTGTTTTTCTTTGCAGCGGTATTGTCACCGATGCTCGGGTTCATTCCGCTGTTCACATTTTACTACACTTTCGTCGCCGATCATTATCAATACCTGGCCTGTGTCGGGCCGATCGCGCTGGTCGCGGGCGTGTCGGCGCATTTTTCGGACAAGTGGCGTATCAACCCCTCCGCACGACAAGCCACGATATTTATTCTACTGCTCGTGCTGGCCATACTCACGTGGCGGCAGGCCGGCGCCTATCAGAATCTCGAAACATTGTGGCGCAACACGCTGGCCAAAAATCCTGCCTCCTGGATGGCGCATACCAATTTGGGCCGCCTGCTGACGGCCCAGGGAAATTTGGCGGAAGCGGAAATGCATTACCGGACGGCGCTGCAGTTGAAATCCGACAATGAAGACGTGCATTACAATTATGGGAACATGCTGGTGAAGGCCGGCCGCCTCGATGAGGCCGTCACACAATATCGCCGGGCGTTACCGTTGAATCCGACGGACCCGGAACTGTACAATAATCTGGGCGTCGTGTTATATCAGGAGCACCGGTTGGATGAAGCCATCACCTGCTTTCAAGCCGCAATTCATTGCCAGCCGGATTATTCCGACGCGCATTTCAATCTGGGCAACGCGCTGTTTCTGGAGCATAAACTTGACGAGGCGGTCGGAGAATATCGGGAAGCCTTGCGGCTCGAACCGGATTCCGTCGCCATCCAGAACCGGTTGCGCGCCCTGGGCGTGCCCACGAACCAATGAAACACTTCAAAGCCATCGCCGCGATGTCGCTGAACCGCGTGATTGGCGCGGACGGCAAAATCCCGTGGCATTTGCCGGAGGACTTCAAGTGGTTCAAAAAAATGACGATGGGGAACATCGTCGTGATGGGACGGAAGACGTTTGAAGGCCTGGGAAAGCCGCTGCCCAGCCGCAAAAACATGATCCTGACGCGGCATCCGCAACGGCTCATCAAAAGTCATCCGGAAATTTTCGGCCAGTACCACGAGTGGCGCGGCGGACGTTATCTCAAGCGCGCCTACCAGTTTCACTTCACGAAACTGGAGAAAAATCAGCAGACGGAGATCCTGATTTTCAACTCGCTGGACAGGTTGGATCCGTCGGAATTCCCAAACGACATCTTCATTTGCGGCGGCGCGCAGATTTACGAACAGGCGTTGCCGCGTTGTTCCGACCTTTACCTGACACTCGTGAAACGCGAAGTGCAAGGCGACGCGCTTTTTCCACCATTTGAAGAGAAATTTGTCCCGGGCGAGGAGATTCGCGATACACCGGAATTCAAGATTTTACATTACCGGCACAAGTCGCTGTTGAAATAATTGGGAGGGACGGCGTGCCGCCGTCCCATTATCTGGCATTCGATCGTTCATCCCAATGAGCCCCGCCCTCCAAAAATTCAGGGACACCGGCACGGCGCCCCTCCAAAATAAAAAAACAGGCGGGCCGTTGCCGGCCCGCCCGTGTTGTTGAATTTTCCGTGCCGGTTATTCCTTTGAGTCCTGTCTGGCTTCGTCGGCAGCGTCGAAGGCGTGTTGCAACGCCACGAGGTCTTCGCCGGGCTTGAGCGAGTCGAGCATCTTCTGTTCTTCCTTGAGTTGCTCGTCGGAATAGCTGGCGGCCTTGATGGACAGGCCGATGCGGCGTTCGCCCTTGTCAATCTTGATGACCCGGGCGGTGACGTCCTGGCCGACCTTGAGCACGTTCTTGATTTTGTCCACGCGTTCCTCGCTGACCTGCGAGATGTGCACGAGGCCATCAATCTCATGTTGCAGGCCGACGAACGCACCGAAACTGGCGAGCTTTGTGACCTTGCCTTCCACCACGTCGCCGACCTTGTAGAGCTTGTCAATGTTCGCCCACGGGTCTTCGCCGAGCTGTTTCATGCCGAGCGCAATGCGCTGGTTGGGGCGGTCCACTTCCAACACGATGGCTTCCACCTCGTCGCCCTTCTTGAGGATTTCGGACGGATGATTGATTTTGCGCGTCCACGAGATGTCAGACACGTGAATCATGCCGTCAATGCCCTCCTCCAATTCCACAAACGCGCCATAGCTGGTAAGGTTGCGCACCTTGCCTTTGACGCGGGCGCCGGCGGCATATTTTTGCTCGGCCGTATCCCATGGATTGCTTTCCAACTGGCGGATGCCAAGGGAAATTTTTTGTTCCTCGCGGTTGATGCCCAGAACGATCGCTTCAATTTCCTGATCCGGCTTGAGCATGTCGCTGGGTTTGGCCACGCGTTTGGTCCAGGAAAGCTCGGTGATATGCACGAGACCCTCCACGCCCGGCTCGAGTTGCACAAACGCGCCGTAGGGCACGAGGTTGACCACCTTGCCCTTGACGCGCGCGCCGACGGGGAATTTGGTTTCGATGTTGTCCCAGGGGTTGGTCATCTTTTGCTTGAGACCGAGGCTGACCCGCTCCTTCTCCTTGTTCACGTCGAGCACCACCACGTCAATTTCCTGGCCGACCTTCAAAACTTCCGAGGGATGCGCGATGCGCCCCCAGCTCATGTCCGTGATGTGCAACAGACCGTCAATGCCATTGAGGTCAATGAACGCGCCGAAATCGGTGATGTTCTTGACCGTGCCCTTGCGGATGTCGCCGGGCACCATTTCAGCCAGCAGCTTGGAGCGCTTTTCAGAGCGTTCCTGCTCGATGAGTTCGCGGCGCGACAGCACGATGTTCTGCCGGTCCTGATTGATTTTGACGACCTTGAATTCGTAGGTGTTGTTGACGAACTGCGCGAGATTTTTCGGCGTGATGATGTCAATCTGCGACGCGGGCAAAAACGCCTCGACACCGATGTTGACGACCAGGCCGCCCTTGACGACCGATTTGACCTTGCCCTGAATCGTGCCGCCTTCGTTGCAAATCGTGAGAATGCGCTCCCAGTTTCGCTTGAACTCCGCCTTCTCGTGCGAGAGAACGACCGTGCCCTCCTTGTTTTCGAGTTTTTCAATGAGGACATCAATTTCGTCGCCGACCTTGATGGTCTTGATGTCTTGAAATTCCGAGCCGGGGATGACGCCCTCGCTTTTGTAGCCGATGTCCACCAAAACTTCCTTGGGGCGGACTTCGATGATTTTGCCTTTGACGATATTGCCTGCGGCAAACGGCAGCGAGCCGGTTTGCTTCATGGCTTCTTCCATTGTGAGCATAACGATATTTGAACTGCGGGAACCTGGGATCCAAACGGCGGGAACCGAAGCTCCATTGCCTAACTACCGACGCTGCAAACGGCAACGGAGGTTAAAGGTTAGGTTGTTGGTTGACTGCTTTTTCTCAGCCTTAATGAACATCCACACACGCGGCGTTCAGGCAAGGTAAAGATAAGGGAAATGCGGAGAATGGCAAGTGTGAAATTGCCATTAAAATTATGGCGCGGCGTCATAATAATCCGATGACGACTTGCTGACTCACGGCGGGAGCGGCTGGCCCCTGGTTTCGGGCGCAAACGGCAGAATCAGGAGTCCGCCGAGATAAATCACCGCGACGGCACAGACGGCAAGGCTGAAACTGCCCAGCGTCGCGACCAGATAACCGGTTATGAACGGGCCGGCGGAAGCCAGCAACCGTCCGATGTTGAAGCAAAACCCGGCGCCGGTGGCGCGAAGCCGCGTCGGATACAATTCCGGCAGGTAAATGGCGAACCCGCTGAAAATGCCGTTGTTAAAAAATCCCAGCAACGGCAACAGCAGCAACACCTCGCCGTACGTCCGCGGTGTCAGGAACGTGACTGGCAGCATCACCAGGCTGCCGAGGCACATCAGGGCAAAAACGCGCCGGCGGCCCACGCGGTCGGCCAGCGGACCGAAGGTGAGATAGCCGGCCAGCGCGCCGACGTTCAGCAGCATGGTGGCGTAGCTGACACGGCTGGTGAGTTCGGACGCGCCCAAGCCATGCAAATCCGGCAAAGCGCGAATGAGCGTCGGCGTCCAGTTCGTGGCACCCCATAAACCGAACACAGCCACAAACGCCAGTCCGGAGCCGACCCAGGTGGAACGCGCCAGCCCCGGCGAGAATAATTCCGCCAGTTTCTGCGGACGCGTGTTGCCCGCTTGTCGTTCCGCGGCGCGGGCCCTGACCCAGCGTTCCGGTTCCTTGACCCACAAACGCACGAGCAGCGCAACCAAAGCTGGCGCGATGCCGACCACGAACAGGGGACGCCAGCCGCAGTCGCGCAGGAGCAGGCTGATGACGCCCGCCAAAAGAAAACCTACCGCCCAGGCCGATTGCAGGATGCCCGCCGCCTTGGCCCGTTTGTTCTCCGGCCAGACTTCCGCGACCAGCGCCGCCCCGGCCGCCCATTCACCGCCGATGCCGAGCGCCGTGAGAAACCGGAAAAGCGCCAGTTGCCACCAGGTATGCGACAACGCAGCCAAACCGGTGAACACCGCGTAAATCAGGATGGTGAACACCAGCGTTTTGGTCCGCCCAAAATAATCCGCCAGCACACCGAACAGGACTCCGCCGATGGCCCAGCCAATCAGAAAAATCGCAAAAATGATTCCGCCATACCAGCCGATGACATCGGCAGTAACGGGACCGCCTCCGGTTGAGTGCAGGAGATCGTGCAGCGCGGGCTGAAGAACCAGCGCGTAAATTGTGGAGTCCATTGAGTCGAACACCCACCCGAGCCACGCAACGAGAAGCACCAGCCATTGGTAGGGCGTGACCCCATAACGCCAGGAATCGGGTTTCACCAGGCACAGTCTAGCCGGACAGGGCGGGAAAAGAAGCTGCATTATGAGTTGCCGGCGGCTGATTGACTCCGTCCCATTGCCCTCCTACCTTCACTTCGCATGTTCGAACTCGTCGCGCCCTTCAAACCCGCCGGGGACCAGCCGCAGGCCATTGCGAAGCTGACCGACGGCATTTTGTCCGGCGCAAAAAACCAGACACTCCTCGGCGTCACCGGTTCCGGCAAGACCTTCGCCATCGCCAACGTCATCAGGAACGTGAACAAGCCGACGCTGGTCATTTCCCACAACAAAACGCTGGCCGCGCAGCTTTATGCCGAGTTTAAAAGTTTTTTTCCCAACAACGCGGTCGAATACTTCGTCAGCTATTTCGATTATTACCAGCCGGAAGCCTACATCCCGCGCACCGACACGTTCATCGAGAAGGATTCGAGCCGGAACGAGGAGATCGAACGGCTGCGGCTCTCAGCCATGAGTTCGCTGTTTTCACGGCGCGACGTCGTCGTGGTGGCCAGCGTGTCATGCATTTACGGCATCGGCAGCAAGGAGGATTACGAGGCGATGGTCATTCCCCTCCGCGTCGGCGGCGAAATTTCGCGCGAGCAATTCCTCACGCGCCTGGTGGATTTGCAATACGAACGCAACGACATCGCGTTTGAGCGCGGCGATTTCCGGGTGCGCGGGGACACGGTGGAAGTCCGGCCCGCCGGCCGCGAGGACGGCCTGCGCGTCGAGTTTTTTGGCGAACAAATCGAACGGCTCACACGTTTCGACTCGCTGACAGGAAATAAGACTGAATCGCTCGACGCCGTCACCATTTTCCCGGGAAAACAATTCGTCACCACCAGTGACAAAATGAAGCGCGCCATCCTCGCCATCCGCGAGGAATTGCGGGAACGCATCGTGCATTTCGAGAAGCACGGAAAGCTGCTGGAGGCCCAGCGCATCAAACAGCGGACGGAATACGACCTCGAAATGATGGAGGAGATGGGCGTTTGTTCCGGCATCGAAAATTATTCGCGCCACATCGCCGGGCGTCCGCCCGGCTCGCGTCCGGCGACGGTCATTGATTTTTTCCCGGACGATTACCTGCTGGTGATTGACGAATCGCACGCCACCGTGCCGCAAATCGGCGGGATGTTCGAAGGCGACCGCTCGCGCAAAACGGTTCTGGTCGAGCACGGCTTCCGCCTGCCCAGCGCGCTGGACAACCGGCCCCTGAATTTTTTGGAATTCCAGTCAATGCAAGGCCAGACGATTTACGCCAGCGCCACGCCCGCACAACGCGAGATCGGCTGGTCGCAAGGCCGCGTCGTCGAACTGGTTGTGCGCCCGACCGGGCTGATTGACCCGAAGGTCACGCTCAAGCCGCTCAAGGGCCAGATTGACGATCTGATCGAGGAATGCCGCAAACGCGCCGACGCGAAGGAGCGCACGCTCGTGACCACGCTCACCAAACGCACGGCCGAGGAATTGACCGATTACCTGCGCGGCATCGGCGTCCACGTCCAGTATCTGCACAGCGAAATTGACGCCATTGAACGCGTCGAAATTTTACGCTCACTGCGCAAAGGCGAATTCGACGTGCTGGTCGGCATCAATTTGCTGCGCGAGGGGCTGGATTTGCCGGAAGTGTCGCTCGTCGCAATTCTCGACGCGGACAAGGAGGGTTTTCTGCGCAGCGAAACCAGCTTGATTCAGACCGCCGGCCGCGCCGCGCGCCATCTTCACGGCGAGGTGATTCTTTACGCCGACGTGATGACCAACAGCATTAAACGGTTTCTGGCAGTCACCGAATATCGCCGCCAAAGACAAATCGCGTACAACACAGAACACCACATCACGCCGCGCAGCGTCAGCCGGGCGGTGGAAGAAAGCCTGGCCACGTACGAAACGAAACGGGAAGCCGGCGCCTCGGTCCTCCAGGACGCCGCCCTGGACGTGGACCTGACGGAAACCATCAGCGAGCTGGAAACGGAAATGCTTGCCGCCGCCGAGGAATTGCAATTTGAAAAGGCCGCCCTGCTCCGCGATCAGATCAAGGAACTCAAACGCGTGATGGACGACCCGCAACCGGGAAAGGAAACCAAAGCCTTGCCCGCCCGGCGCATCAGTTACGCCAAACGTAAGAAGAACCTTAACCGTTAGGCGCTAATTGTTCCGCAGCGGCCGGCAATTCCAATTTCCAAACGCGCCGGGCAGCGAAACTGAAGTTCACTTCAGCCTGCATTAGGCTATTGCGGTTTTCACCATTGTCACATAAGCGATTGACAATTCTTGCATTAGCAGTTAGAGTGTCGGCTGACAAAGTTTGTAACATTTCGAAAGAGTTGAAAAATTGCCTTGGAAACGCAACGCGCCGCGCATCCCCAAATTCAAATGTCTGATTTTTTTTACCACCCGACCCCTGCTCCTGTATGCACTCGGGCTCGGGCCGTCTTGTTCGGTCGAATCGCAAACAATCACCGTAAAGGTTCACAGTCCAGGTTTGGCAGGACGCTTCGACTGGCGCTGTGCTTTCTGTCCGTTGGTTTGGCACCCTTGGTCCTTTCCGCCCAATTTACAAACTCCGGCACCCTGAGCGTCAGCTTGAACGGCACCAACCTTCTGTTCAATTACTCCATGACAACCACTCAGGGTTGGGTGACGCTGCTTTCGGCCGACAACCTAGACTCGCTCGTCTCCAATCCACAGCCTGTTAACTTTGCCTCTGTCCCGCCCTCCCAGCAGGGCCAGTTTACCGTGCCGATTAGTCCCAACGCCCCCGCGAGGTTTTACAGGCTGCTCAGCGAGCAATGGCCTTCATACTACCTCAACTATCCGGACTTGAGTGACATCATCCCTGCCGGTGCAATCGCAATTGTTGGCACGGGAACCAACCGGTTGTTTGAGTACACGCATGACACCTACAATGGTGGTACCGGTCCGCTTGAAATCCAGCCGGTGTACAACCCCGCTTCCGGCAATTACATGGGTATTCAACACGTCTATTATTTGCACTCCGGCACGTGGACGCTGGCCAAAACCATTCCCGTGGCCGGCGCGTTTGTCTTTGACGTAGCTCACGGACACTTCCACTTCCCCTTTGCGGCCTACGGCCTCTACGCGGCAAATCCCGACGGCAGCATCGGCCCCGTCATCGCGCTCAGTCCGAAGGTCGGGTTCTGCATCGGTGACTCGTATTTCCTCAATCCTTCGCTGCCAAACGCCGGCGTGTTTGGCTACCTGAGTCCGTGCACGGCCCCGACGTCGCTGCGCGGATTGTCGATCGGTTACGCGGATGAGTACGACAAGACCGACGAAGGTCAATCCATCCCGATACCCAATTTGACCAATGGCATCTACTGGTTACGATCCATTGTCGACCCGTTCAATTACCTCGCTGAGAGTAACGAGACCAATAACGAGACGGATACCAAGATTTCAGTCACCGGTAATTCAGTGACCGTGCTTCAGACCGTTACGCCGGTCCTGACCCCGCCGCCCAGCATCACCTTGACTTCACCCGGCCCGGGCTACCTGTCCAATAGCGTGCAACTGGCGGCGGACACGCCGGTGGTTGGCGGGAGCGGCGTACAATTCCTCGTGGACGGTCTTCCGTTCGGGAACATTGTTTCAAATGCGCCCTATACCTTGCCGTGGGATACAACCACGGCGCTGAACGGACCCCATTGGCTCGCTGCCCAGGTTGCGGATTCGACCGGCCACTATAACACCTCTCCGGTCATATTGGTAACGGTCACCAACATCTCCACGATGCCACCCATGGTGCAGATGACCGAGCCGGATTCCAATTCCACAGTTTCCGCGGTTATCACCGTTGGCGCCACGGCAGCGGCCCAAATTGGAATACCGACCGTGCAATTCTACGTGGATAACGTGGCACTGGGAGCACCAATCACGGCTCCGCCGTTCATGACGACCTGGAACACGGAAGCCGCGACGGCCGGTTCGCATGTTCTCACCGCTTCCGCGGTTGATCAAGACGGCCTCAGCAACAGCTCAACCCCGGTCTCGGTGATGGTGGACAATTCCAATCCTCCCAATCCGATCGGAGCCGACGTGACGGTGTTCCAGGATGGAAATGGTGTGCTGCAAACACCGGCTTTTTCCACTTCCACGAATTCGGGCCTGCTGGTCGCGTTTGTTGCGTATGACGGTCCGTCCACGACACAGCAAGTGGCGACGGTGACCGGTGGTGGTGTGACTTGGATGCTGGCGAAGCGCAGCAACTCGGAACATGGCACGGCGGAAATCTGGGTGGCGCCGATCACTGACTTTTTGTCCTCCGCGTCCGTTCAGGCGCAACCCGGAGTGTCTGGCTACAACGGATCATTGACGGTGATGGCGTTTACGAACGCCGCCGGTGCGGGAGTCGTGGGCCAGACCGGCGCCTCATCGGGAGCGCCCGACATTTACCTGCCGGGGGTGCAGGCGGGGAACTGGGTCTTTGCCGTCGGAAACGACTGGGACAAGGCCACCGCCCGGACGCCGGTAAGCGGGCAGGTGCTGGTGCATCAACAACTCGACACGGCGGTCGGGAACACCTTCTGGGTACAGTCGACAACTGCACCGTCCACGGCCGACGCGCTGGTGGACATTCACGACAACGCCCCAACCGCCGACCGATGGAACTACTGCGCTGTCGAGATCGTCGCGACGCGGCAGTGAGCGTGGGGCTTCCCCGGCAGTGGAAGGGCAGCGATAAGAAATTGGGATTATGAAAAAGGTTATGCTCGTAAAAGCAAACCGCAGGAAGTTCCACAGAATTTTGAAGGGGGGGGGGGGTAAAAGCCAGCGTTTTTAAATGACGTTGGCCCAATCAAACGAAAAAAAAGGAAGCAGACCGGACCATGAAATTATTCAACCAGATCAGCCAGTTGATGATTTGCGGGCTCGTTTTGGGCGTGGTAATGCTGGCGTCAACCGCAATGGCCGCCGACCCAACAAATGCGCCGCCAAAGCCTGATTTACTGACCACCTGCCCCGTTTGCGGGGACAAACTCGCTGACAAGGCTCATCCTTATTTCTTCATCTATAAGGGTCAGGAGGTTGGGTTGTGCTGCAAGGACTGCAGGAAGGCTTTCGACAAAGACCCAGCCAAATATCTCAAGCAAATTCGCGAGGCTGACAAGAAAGCCAAAAATTGACAGAAGCAAGCCGAAAGTTTTTGAGCTTCTTTTGGCCTGTCGGGCAACAACATTTCTTGTCGGCCGGCAGCGTGGCGACCAATGCGGCCAGCAATTCCTTTGAAAAATCCGGAAAGCGTGAGAAATTGGCAAAGCGTTTATGATTGCAGCCAGCGATCCAAATCTGATTGTCGGGGGCTTTGGTCTGGGGCTTCTGGCGCTGGCTGCTTTTTGGCGGTTGATCGTCTGGGTCCGTGAGGCGCCGCGAACGCCGGATCCGTGGGACGCGGAGGTTGAACAAAAATTGCAGGAACCGGAAGCCCGGGAAATTTGCCACCGTTGTATGACGCCACAGGAACCGGACGCGTGGTTCTGCAAACATTGTGGCAGTGCCGTCGGCCCTTATAACAACCTGATGCCGTTCCTGAGTGTGTTCTCCGAAGGCGAAGTTTTAAGAAACGGCGTCAGCGGCCGCTTCCGCAATCGACCGCTTATTATGATCGGGTATGTTCTGATCACCTTTAGATTCTTTTTGTATTTTGTGAACGGCAGCTCCCCTGCCGTCCTGGGAATCTTTTTGTTCTTTACCCTGGTTTACTGGGCCTCGGTGTTGCTCAATGTAAAACGCCCGTCCGACCGGCAGGAACCCGCTGATGCTCACGATTCACAACCGTCCTAAATATTACGGCCCGGCATCGGCTGACCGTTTTTGAATCAAGGAGCCGCACAACCCGTTCCCAGCCGCGAACCCGCCTGGACCGTCTCATGCCACAGGATGATAAGCTCGCTGAGATTTCGCAGCCACGGCAGCACGCGGTTCTCCAGGGCATTGGAAAGCGGGATGGTGTCTTCCGCATGGCAAACCGCATCGACGTCTTTGATGATGGCGGCAACCTGTTCGAGCTGCCACTTGCGAAGCTGGGTCAGTGACGCACGGCCATTGGCCGGGCCGCAGGCGCTGTCCGGCAACAAACTCAACGTGAGCACCGGATCCTTCAGTTGCTTGGCCAGGTTCCACCACAGTTCGCGCGCCACGCGGGCGTCGTTGATCAGAACAAGGGTGATGGCCGTTTCAACGCACTCCCGCGCCGAATCGGTTTGTTGTAGCGCCGTTTTGAGCAGGAGAAGGGACTTCTCCTCCAACGGCATGGTTTCGGCCTCAACCCGGCGAAATCCGCTCCCCTTGACCAAGGGCAACGCGAGGTTCACCGGCTCATCATCAACGCTCAATGAACACAAAATACGCTGTTTTTCCAGGGCGAGCATTTCAAGATAACAACGAATGGCGGGGAGGGAGCCATATTCGAACGGCGTTAACACGGGCAAACCATCCAACGTTATTTGAATTTTTTCGCGGGCTTCCGGTGCATCAAACGACTGGTTACGCATGCCTCTTGAATCCGCAATTGGCGTGCCTAAAATGATTGCTCCGGGAAAAGTTATTCACATTAAATTCACCAAATATTCCAGCGCTGTTCCGGTGCCTTGATTCTGATTTTGAGCCGAAAACAAGCGAAACAGCCAGTAAAACGGGTATTTCCTGTGAAAATTGAGCCAGCCACGGTTCTTAGGGGAACTTCGGGTTTTGCGAGTCGGTGATAAATTCAACCATGTTGGTTCCATCAGGAAGATTATAGTAACGGATGCGCCTCTGCTTGCCTATCATGTCCAGGTGTTTGAGCGTCTCGTTGTAAGACTTCTGTATTTCATCCGCGATTTCCTGAACCGGCTTGGGCTTAAGAGACCGGGCAAGTGTCTGGACAATCTTTCGGTTCGTTTCCGCGGGGTCATTCTCGATATTCATTGTCGCAAATGTTTTGGCGTTTCCCGGGCTGAAAAGCGGGCTTCGCTCACGGCTGAAATTAACCCGCAAACCCGACGTTGCGTCAACAAATGAAAAGCCGGGATCGGGTTGTCAACAAATGCTCAAAAACGATCTGACACCAGTTGCTTGACAAGCGGGCGATCGATATATGTTCAGTGTGGCGGAAGTTTTTCCCAGCCTGCACGCAAGCCGGAAGCCTGACCCAGTTGAACCAGCGTCTCCAGGTCGGTTGGTGAAATAATTCCGCCCGTTTGCAGCTCCCGGTATAACTTGGAGAACATCCAAAGTTTAAATTCTCCATCTTCCAACAAATTGTTTCCCCGCCTCCAGTTCAAGACCCGCTCCTCAACTCCCTCCTGGATTTTCGATTCGGCGGCGGTGACTTGGTCTATCCATTCAGCCTTAACCAGCCTGTCATAAATTGATTTTTCAAAGGCGTGCATGAGTCCAGATTAACGGCCAGAGGACAAATTCCAAACCCTAAACTTGACACCAAACCGGGGCAGCACCACCAAAGTTCCCGTCGGCAACAAGGCAATCCAGACCAAGGATGGGCGACCTGACGGGATTATTTCGCCGGGTTCGCCCCTTTGACGCGCAGTTGAATCGAGTAAAGCGATTTGCTCGCGGTGATGAAAAGCGTTTTGTGGTCCTTGCCGCCGAAGCTGACGTTGGCCGTCCAGGGTTCCCGCACATCAATGTGCCCGATCTGGTTGCCGGTCTTGTCAAAAACCGTCACGCCATGACCGGTAATATAAATGTTGCCGTCCTCGTCAATCGTCATGCCGTCGGAACCCATTTTGCAATACAGCGTTTGGTTCGTGAGCGAACCGTCCGGCTGGATGGCGTAGCGCCAGGTTTGTCCCGCGCCGATGTCGGCGACGAAAAGCGTTTTGCCATCCGGCGTGCCGGTGATGCCATTCGGCTTTTTCAAGTCGTCCGTGACGCGCGTCACATTTTTGCGGTCGGGCGAAAGGTAAAAAACCTCTTCGCTGGCAAGCGCCATCGTGTCGTGATCCCACCATTTGCGCTGATAAAAAGGATCGGTGATGAACATCCCGCCGTTGGGCGCGACCCAAACGTCGTTGGGACCGTTGAGATATTTGCCCTGATAATCTTTGATCAGGACCGTGACTTTTTTGTCCGGCGCGATGGACCAAAGCTGATTGTGCTCGTCGGCGCAGGCAATCAAATCACCTTTGGCATCAAAATACATTCCGTTCGCGCGGCCGGCGGGCTGGAGAAACGTGGAAAGCTTTCCGGTCACGCTCCATTTCATGATGCGATCGTTCGGCTGGTCGGTGAAATAGACATTGCCGTCGGTGTCGCAGGTCGGGCCTTCGGTGAAGGCAAAACCGTCCGCAAGTTTCTCAAGTTTCGCACCGGGGGCGATTACATCCCCGGCGCGAAGCGGTGCCGGGTTGGTAAAACCGATTATAATGCCGAGCCAAAGCAAGGGAGTTTTCATAGTCCGGCGCGCAGAATGAGACGGTTGCCGGCAAGAATCCATCAAAAAACGCTCCTTGTTTTTCCAGGCCATGTGACGCATTTTGCACAACGCTGACTTTTTTCGGCGCGTAAACACATGCAACCGGGAACCAGAAGACTTCTGCACTTTGTGCAAAGCTGGATCATCAACACCCTCGCGGTATTGGTGGCGGTGGAAGTCGTGCCCGGCATTCATTTCAAGGACGGCAGCCTGCTCACGCCATTTATCGCGGCGCTGGTTCTCGGCATTCTCAACGCGTTCATCCGCCCGATTCTGATGCTCCTTACGCTGCCGCTGCTGATCTTTACGCTCGGTCTGTTCACGCTGGTCATCAACGCCGTGCTGCTCCGATTCGTCGGCTGGCTGCTCGCGCCGCATTTTCAGGTGGACAGCTTCGGCGCGGCGTTTCTCGGCGCACTCATCATCAGCCTCGTGTCAGTCGCGCTGAATGTTTTGACCGGCAGCGCCCGCGTCACCATCCACCGCCGGACGCCGCCCAAAAATCCAAACGACGACGGCAATGGGCCGGTGATTGATGTCTAAAAAAAGTTCGCAGCAGCCGAGGTAACGAGGCTCTGCTCGTTTCCCATTTTCAGTTCAGACCCTCCTTACGTCGGCTGCTACAATTTGATTTGATAGGCTGTGCGAAGCGTCTGGATTCCCCTTGCGTGAAATTCCCGCTCAAAATCCGTCAGCCATTCCACCAGTTCGGGCGGTGATTCGACCTGCTGAAATTCCCGGTTCGCGCCAAACACCCCGGTCATTTGCTGAAAGTAATCTTCGTCGTCCGTGCGCAGATGGACTGCGCCTCCCGGCGCGAGCACGGTGCGGGCAATTTCGGGAAAACGTTCGTTGATGAGCCGGTGTTTGCGATGTTTTTTCTTCGGCCAGGGGTCGGGAAAATAAATGTGCAAGACCGCCACGGAATGCGGCGGCAGCAGGTATTCCAAAAAATACGACGATTCGATGCGCACACCGCGCAGATTCGCCAGCCCGGCGCGGCGGCCCTTGCGGTCGAGCTTGCGCAGGCGGCCGAGCAGCCGTTCAACGCCGATGAAATTCCGTTCCGGCTGCCGCCGGGCGTATTCGACCAGAAACGAAGCATCGCCGCAGCCCAGTTCCACCTCCAGGGGTTGAGATTTTTGGAAAATCTGCTTCAGGTCCAGCCGCTCGACAATGGAACTGAGTTCGATAATGAGATTGTTTTGATTTTCCATTCCCCAATCCGTTGTCGAAAATCCGAAATTTGAAAAAGTGGTCGGGGCGGTGAGATTCGAACTCACGACCTCTTGTACCCGAAACAAGCGCGCTACCAGGCTACGCTACGCCCCGACGCTGAACGGGGAAGGTTGCCAGCATCAGCCAAAAATGCAATGTGGAATTTTCGAGCAATCAGGTGAAATGCCGCTCCAAACCCGGCAAAGAAGTTGCTCCTCCGGTTTTCCTGGGGCAAGCTTGGTGGTCATGACTGGAGCCGGCACACCATTGGATTCATTGCGGTTCAGCGGTCTTGAATCAAGACGGCTGGCGTGGGTCTTTGCCTTGTCGCTCCTGGCGCACCTGCTGGTGTGGGGCGGTTATGAATTCGGCAAGGAATTCAACCTGTGGCAAAGGCTCCATCTGCCACCGTCCATGTTCTTCACAAAAATCAAACCGGCGCAACCACCGGTTCAACAGACCGAGCTGACGTTTGTGGATGTGAATCCGTCGGCGACACCCGTTGAAGCGCCCAAAAATACGAGGTATTTTGGCACCAAAAATTCGCACGCGGCCAACCCGGAAGCGAATCGTGACGCAAAAATTCCGCAATTGAACGGCAAACAAACCGAGGTGGTTAAAACCGAGGACACTCCGCGTTTGGATTTTTCAAAACTTCAGCCCGCCCAGCAGGTTTCGCGGGAGCAACCGGAAAAATTGGCGATGAACGCGGGCGATCTGACGCTCGGCAAACCTGCGGACACCCAGCCCATGGAACAGCCGCGGCCGCGCACGCTCCAGCAGGCGCTCGCGCAGCAAAATCAACTGCCCGGCCAGCAGCTGAAACAGGACGGCGGCGTACGCGAGCACGCCATTGCGCCATCGCTCGATGTAAAAGTAACGGGATTTAGTGAATACGACCGCCGTTTCATCGCCGCCGTGTCGCAGCGTTGGTTCAACTTGCTGGAAAGCCAAAAGTTTACGCTGGATCGCACGGGAAAAGTGGTATTGCGATTTCGCTTGAATTGCGATGGGAGTATCTCCGATATGAGGTTTGCGGAAAACACTGTTGGTGATTTGTTGGGATATGTCTGTCAAAAAGCCGTGCTGGACAATGCTCCCTTTGAAACCTGGCCAAGCAACATGCGGCTTGAGCTTGGCGATTATTGCGATGTTCAGTTTACGTTTCATTACAACACGTACTGATGATAGATTGGGCGGTGATTAAATTCTATGGACATACTTATTTATATTTTGCTGGGCGCAACCTCGGTCGTGGGATTGACGTTTATCGTCGAACGCGCGCTGGCGTTGCGCTGGAACAAGGTCGTGCCGCCGGCCATCGCCGAGACGCTCGCGGCCTGCCGGTCACGCGAAGACGTGAAGGAGTTGTGTCATGTCTGCCACCGAAAGCCATCGCCAGTCGGGCGTTTGTTGCTCCTCGCCTCCGACCACCTGGATTGGCCGAAAACGGACAACGTGGACGCGCTGCAAACCGCCGCCCGCCACGAAATCATCCGGCTGGAACGGGGCCTGGTGGTGCTTGAAATCATCGTCGGTATCGCGCCGCTGCTGGGGCTGGTCGGCACCATTGCCGGGATGATGACCGTGTTCGGCGATGTTGGACAAACCGGTTTGAACGACGCCGCGAAACTGGCGACCGGCATTGCCTTGATTTTGCGCGCGACTTTAATCGGCCTGCTCATTGCTATTCCCTCGCTGATTTTCTGGAGTTATTTCAGCAAAAAAGTCGAAGTGTTCGCCGTTGAAATGGAGGCGCTCTGCGATGATTTCATCCGCCGGCAATATTCGGATGCGGCGAACGCGCTGCCTTCCGGACCCCGGACCCCGGACCCCAGAGCCCAGACCCCAGACCCCAAACCCCGCAAACCGGACACCCGACGCCCGACGCCGGAAGCCAAATCCCAGGCGACCGACCCCAGCTGACATGCGTTTTTACGTTCGCAAACGCCGCACCACGCCCGCCGTCATCATCGTCGCGCTGATTGACGTGCTCATCGTGCTGCTGATCTTCCTGCTGGTGACGACCACGTTCAAGCAGCAGGCGATGCTGAAACTGCAATTGCCGCAATCGTCGCAGGCCAAAAAAGCCGGCGCGACTGAAAACCCGCCGGTCGTGGTGAGCATTGATTCCAATGGAATGTACTTTGTGGACGACAACAGGCCGGTCACGTTCGAACAATTGCAGACCGAACTGGTTTCGCGGGCAGAGAAAAATCCGCAACTCGTGCTGGCCATCAATGCCGACGAAAAGGCGCCCTGGGGGAAAATCGTGAAGGTGCGCGATGCCGCCGCCAAAGCAAAAATCAAAAACCTGGTTGCCTACACCAAGGAACCGGCCAAGCCATGAAATAAAAATTCGGAGGGACGGCGTGCCGCCGTCCCAAACTTTTCAAACACAGATTCAGGGACGCCGACACGGCGTCCCTCCCAAAATCACTTGAGCAGCTCTTCCACGATTTGCACCGCATTGAGCGCCGCGCCCTTGAGCAGTTGATCGCCGCTTACCCAGAAGCATAACCCGTTGTCCAGCGCGCAATCCTTGCGGATGCGGCCGACTTCGCAGTTGTATTTCTCCGAGGTGAACAGCGGCATCGGATATTTCTTGTTCTCGGGCTCGTCCACGAGATCGAGGCCGGGCGCGTGCTTCAAAATCTTGCGCGCAGCGTCCACGGTCACCGGTTTTTCGAACTCGGCGCTCACGGCGATGGAATGCGAACGATAAACCGGCACGCGCACGCACGTCACGCTCGCCCGGAAAGCCGGGTGATGCATGATTTTGCGGCCTTCGTTCTCCATCTTCATTTCCTCTTTGGTGTAGCCGGTCGGCAGAAAGGAATCCACCTGCGGCAGCACGTTGAAGGCGATTTGGTGCGGGTAAACCTCCTTCGTCACCGGTTTGCCGGAAACGATTTCATTCACCTGCCGCTTCAATTCTTCAATGGCCTTGGCGCCCGTGCCGGAGACGGCCTGGTAGCTGGACGCAAAAATGCGTTTCACCGTGAACGCCTTGTGCAGCGGATACAGCGCCACCAGCGTGATGGCGGTGGTGCAATTCGGATTGGCGATGATGCCCTGGTGCCATTTCACGTCGGAGGCGTTGATTTCTGGAACCACCAGCGGCACGGCATCATCCATGCGAAACGCGCTGGAATTGTCCACCACCACACAGCCCGCCTTGGCTGCGAGGGGCGCGAATTCCCTGGAAATGCCGCCGCCCGCGCTGAACAGCGCAAGGTCAATGCCGGCAAAGGAATCCTCGGTCAATTCCTTGACGGTGATGTCCTGGCCGCGAAATTTGAGCTTTTTGCCGACCGAACGCGCCGAAGCGAGCAAGGTCAGTTTGCCCACCGGAAAATTTCTTTTTTCCAGGGTCTTGATCATTTCGATGCCGACGGCGCCGGTCGCGCCAACCACGGCCACATGTGGATTCCGGTTCATAAAAGGCCCAAAATTATAGCCGAAAGGAAAGGCGTGTCAACGCGTGCAGCAGCGTACGCGGCCTCCCCAGGCACTTAAATTCGTGGCTGGCGGCCTCGCGGACAGGCTGTCCGCACTCCAAATTGTGCATAACTGTGCATAATTTTCTTCGCTTTCTGATTGACCAAAGCCGCCACTTATGACGAAATGATAGCCTAGTCTTTTCAAATGCCGAAAGTCTCAGTCAGAAACGGTAACGGCTCGCGGGCAGCGGGCACGACAAAATACGACGCGCATCATAAGGTGTTGTCGCAAACCTACGGCGCGTTCGCCGATTTGCGCCGGGAACTTTCTGATTCGAAGGCGACCGTCACCGGGCGCGAGGACATCCTGCGCAGCTTTGCGGCCTGCCCCGATTCGCAGCGCTCATGGCTGCTGCTCGAGGATTATTTTGAAAAACTCTCGCTTTCGCGCCGTGATTTTCCCGACACGAGCTGGTGGCCGCGCCTGTTGAATGCCCAGGGCAAGACGCGCCTGGAGGAGCTCGCCTTTCTGTTTCTGCGCGCCAAGCGTTCCGTGCCGCCCGAACTGCAGCCGCACGCCAGCCTCGACCGCTTTGCCCAGGCCGAGGAAACCGAGCAGGAACAAAAGCTCGTGCAGGAACTCGAAAACTGGCTGTCGCCGCCCGCCCTGCCGCTGCTGGACACGCCGCGCGCCGTCTTGCGCGTCGTCTGCCGCTCACAACCCGACGAGGAGGAACCGTCGCGCCACCGGCTCGTCGTGCAGTTCCTGCTGTCGCGTCCGCGCACCGGCGAAAAAGCGCGCACGCTCCGCGAAATGATTGATCTCGTCGTCCGGGCCACCCACGAGCAGGAGTTGTTCCCGCCGGCCGACTGGGAATTCATCCAATGGATTGCCGATACGCAGCGCAATCCCGCGCTGCGGGACGCGGACACGTTGATTTTGTCCGACGCCGAACTGCTCCAATGGCTGGCGCGCTGGGGCCACACGACGCGCCTGGAATGCGACGGCAAACCGTTGCAATTCCATGGACAGGTCGCCCTGCTGTCGCCCCATCTCGAAAACGGCGACAAGGAACTTTCGTTCACGCATTATGTTGTTTTGCCCGACGGCAAAAACCATTCCGTGGCCGAAGTGAAATTTTTCAACCGGCAGCCGCCCCTCGCGCTGGTCAACGGCGCCTTTTATCTGCTGCGCAATGCCCCGCCGCCGGCGGTGTTGAAATATCTCGCGCACAAACCGTCCGTGCCGGTGCGCAAACTCAGCCATCGTCTGCTGCTGCACCTGCGCAAGACCCAGTCGAATCACGGCGTGAATTGGGAGCAGCTGTGCGTCACGCACAAGGCCGCGCCGCAGTTTGTTTTTGAACTGCTCGACGACACCGTGCGCCTGCGTTTGCTTGCCAAAAGCCAGCGCGACCAGAGCGTCTGGTTTTGGAACGGCCATGAATGGGTGGCGAACGAATCCCCCAAACGCCCGGCCGACAAACCGGAAATCCTCGATGATCCCCGCCTGGAACCGGCGACGCAATGGCTGCGCCGGCTGGACTGGTTCACCTCCGAACCCGGCTTGTGGATCGGCGATGCGAATGAAAATTTTCTCGGTTCCCTCGCCAGCGAGTGGGCGGACCGCCCGAAGGAGGCCGAATTTCTCGGCAACCCGGCATTTCACCGCCTGTTTCTGCAACCGCGCCAGCTCAAGCCGCGGCTCGTCGTCAAGGGCAGCGGCATTGACTGGCTGGCTGTCTCCGCCGAGTGGGAAGCAGAAGGACTCAAGCTCAGCAAGGCGGACCTCGAACGCCTCGCCAGCGCCACGGGCCGGTTTGTCAAACTGCCCAACTCCGGCTGGGTGGAACTCGACACCACCGCCGTGCAAGGCGCGCACGAAGCCATGGCGGACATGGGCGTGGATGGCCTCATCGCCGTGCCGCAGAAGGTTGGCCTGGAACACGTCGCGCATCTGGATGAGGACGGCTTCGCGCGGTTTATGGATTCACCGGAAGCCAAGGCGTTGCGCGGGCATATCCGCGATTTCAAAGGCGTGCCCTCCATTGATTTGCCCAAAGGCCTGAAGGCGGAAATGCGTCCTTATCAAAAGGACGGGTTCGATTTCCTCGCGCACCTCACGAAGGTCAGACTCGGCGGGATTCTGGCCGACGACATGGGACTCGGCAAAACGCTCCAAACACTCACCTGGCTGGCCTGGCTCAAGGAACGCAACACGAAAAATCCCAAACCGTCGCTGGTCATCTGTCCGGCCTCCGTGCTGCACAACTGGCGGCGGGAAGCAAACCGTTTCACGCCCAACCTCAAGGTCCTCGTGCTCGAAAGCGGCGCGGCCCGCCACAATTTGCGCAAGCAGATTCCCCAGCACGATGTGATTGTGACCAATTACGCCCTGCTCCGGCGCGATTTGGAGGAGCTGCAAAAATTTGCGTTCCGCGCGACGATCCTGGACGAGGCGCAGTTCATCAAGAACCCCGGCGCGCAGGTCACCCAATCGGTCAAGCAGCTTAAATCCGAACATCGCCTCGCGCTCACGGGCACGCCGCTGGAAAACCGGCTGCTCGACCTGTGGAGCATCGTGGATTTCATCCAGCCCGGTTATCTCGGCAACCAGGAACAGTTTATCGAGACCTATGAACCGCGCCTGCGCGGCGGCGAGGAAGCCGCTCCCACCGTGGAGGCGCGCGGGGAGAAAACCGAATCCGCCCAGCGGATTGCGCGCCGGCGGCTTTCGGCAAAATTGCGACCGCTGTTGCTGCGCCGCTTGAAGAAACACGTCGCCAAGGACCTGCCCGACCGCATCGAGGAACGGCGCGATTGTCCGCTCGGCGACGAGCAGCGGAAACTTTATCTCGCTGAATTGCGCCGTAGCCGCGAGCAAATCACACAGGCCGTCGCCGAACAGGGCATCAACAAGAGCAAAATGCACGTCCTGGCCGCGCTCACCCGGTTGCGCCAGATTTGCTGTCACCCGCAACTGGTCGGCAGCGACACCGCATCCGGCAAGACCGAAACGCTGTTTGAATTGCTGGACCCGCTGGTTTCGGAAGGCCAGAAGGTTTTGGTGTTCAGCCAGTTTGTGCAGATGCTGCACCTGCTGGAAAAGGAATGTCAGACGCGGCAGATCAAAACCCACATTCTCACCGGCCAAACGAAGGACCGGCAACAGGTCGTCAGCGCCTTCCAAGGCGACACTGGCCCCGGCGTATTTTTGCTGAGTTTGCGCGCGGCGGGGACCGGCTTGAATCTGACCAATGCCAGCTACGTGGTGCTTTACGATCCATGGTGGAATCCCGCCGTGGAAGCGCAGGCCATTGACCGCTCGCATCGCATTGGCCAGACCCAGACCGTGAATGCCTACCGGCTGATTGCGCCCGGCACCGTTGAGGAAAAAATCTGGGAACTGCAACAGAACAAGGCGCAGACGATTGCCGACGTGCTCGGCGAGGAAGGTTTCGCCCGCAGCCTCACGGCGACGGATTTGGAATATCTGTTCGCGGAAGATTGAAGCCGGACACGATCGCCACGTTTACACATTCTACTTCGCTTTTTCCACCATGAGCATTTCGACGGGTTCCCGAGCAGGGACCAGTTCGAGGCCAAGTTGATCCAACAGAGCCTGTTTCAGCCCGTCAACGTTGCGGTTCGCCTTGTCGGTGGCATCCCATTTTAAATCCATGTCGAATCCCCCCGCCAAATCAGTCCGGTCAACCACCGGTGTGCCCAGATACAATTCCAAAAAATAGGTCAGGGCTGAGATGGGCTGGTTAACACAGGAAAATTCCCCGAATTGCGGGTTGTTATTATGGCCGCCAGTCCGGTTTGGTTTCAAACCCGGGACATTTGAATGTTTCACGGTGAGAACCAAAACATTGGTTTCGATCGTCTCAAGCCTGCCGACCAGACCAAATCTCCTTTTTATTTCCGCTTGCAAGGCTGGCGCCGTCCCGTTCGGCAGACTGGCGATGAAGTCATATCTTTCTCGCGGCAGTTCAGTGGCAATAACCATCCGAGCCTGGGTGGCATAAGCTGCTTCCAGCATATCCATGATCCCGACGCTTATTCCTAAAACCCTGCCGTTGTTAGCTGCCCATCCACCTCCGCCGGATTTAAGAAATTTGGCGGGCAAAATAGTGATTTGAGGGGAAGCTTGTTCCAGCACCTTGACGTCCGGGTGTGGAACCTCCCAGGAATATTTCCAATGATCGTGAATTTCTTTGACGGTGACGATGGTGGTTCCAGCGGCGAGCAGCACGCTGACGCCGACGACGATTGCCGTTTTTGCTTTGGTCCAAGCCATAATTTTCAATGCTCCTTTGATGAGGGTTAAGGTTGAAGTGCTGACGGCGGTTCCTTTGGCCGAAACCGCCATGACGGAAGCCGCAAGATGGGCCGGCGCGCCGGAGACGGAATTGACCGAGAGTACGCCGATCAACGCGCCGGCGGAAACCGTGACACCGCGTTTGCGGAAGTAAGCGCGCAGCTTCTCCACCGCGCGATGCAAGCGCTTTTGCGCGGCGGATTCGTGGACGTTCAACGCGGCGGCGATTTCCCGGGCGCTTTTGTTTTGAAAAAACCGGAGCACCACGGCGTCGCGGTCCGCCTTGCCCAACCGGTCGATGGCCTCGTCCAACAGGGGTGCAAGTTGCTCCCAGGCAGGGCCGGCGGCGGATTCTTGAAGTTGTGATTGCATGTAGGCCTCCTGTTCGCGGCGGCGGCGGCGTTGTTCGCCCCGCAGAAAACTGGCCGAGGCGAAGCGCGCGGTTTCATGGAGCCACGCGGCCAGGACCGTGTCGGGGCGCAGGCGGGCGGCTTTGCGAGCGAGGATGAGAAAGACGGCCTGCGTGATCTCCTCGGCTTGAACCGGATTGCCAACCTGCCGGAGCGCAACCGAGTAAACCAGGCTGACGTGCCGGCGGACCAGCGTCTCAAAGGCCGGTTCGGAATTCCGGGCGGCGTATTCCCGCACCAGGTCCATGTCATTCGCATCGGGCATCTACCTATTTATTACCGCCCAAAGCGAATTCGGACATTCTTTTTTCCGGGGTCAGTTTAGAACTCATAAATCGGAGGGCCGAGTTACACGAGGCCCCAATATGAAGCATTACCAGACAAATATGGGGACTCTCAGAGCTCGTCCCTCCGAGGCAAACCATTTATGATGGTTCCACGACGATCATTTCGACCGGCTCGCTGGAGCGCAATGATTAGCAGCCCGTTCAAGAAATTGTTCTCTCGTAGCAGCCGAGGTAACGAGGCTCAAACTGAAATATGGAGCCTCCTAACGTCGGCTGCTACGGTTTTGAAACAGAGTTGGCTACATCCCGCCGTCGAAATACCAGCGGTGTTCGGGATTGTCGCAGCGGATGGCCAACTGCCATTTTTTGATCGAGCCATTCTTCAGCCGGATTTCATAAGGCACATAGACCTGTGGCCCTTGAAAATCCTTTTGGTTGCCCATCCCTTTGAACTGGCTGCGAAGGTTGGGCTGCAATTCCAACAGCGCGGCAATGCTGATCCTTGCCTTGAACGGCTTGCCCAGGCTGATGACTTCCATGCCGGCGTAAAATTTCTTAAAACCTTCGACGTTATCGCCGGGCGGACAGTATTTGGCTGCCTCTGCCCAATCCCCGCGCGCGAGCGCCCCAAAAAACGTCTGCGCCACCTCCGCGGGCGTCGTGCCCGTCTGTTGCTGATAATTCGCATTATCTGCGTCGGACAATTCCGTCTTCGAAGAGAAAAGCGATGCCATTGCCTGGTCGGCTTTCGCCCGGAAGTGATGAATGATGATGGGTGCTGTTGTTCCCGCGGCTAAAATAACCGCCGTACCGACGACGATTGCCGTTTTTGCCTTGGTCCATGCCATAATTTTCAATGCTCCTTTGATGAGGGTTAAGGTTGTGCCGCTGACGGTCGCGCCTTTTGCGACCGCAACGGCAGTGATGGATTTGGCCAGCGCGACCGGCGCGGCCTGGATTGAATTGGCCGAAACCGCTCCGGCGATGATGGCCGTGGTGGAGGCAATGCCGCGCCGGGCAAAGAACGCGTGGAGCTTTTCCAGTCCGCGCGCCACCCGTTTCTGCGCCGCGCGTTCCTGCAATCCCAGCGCGTCGCCCACTTCGCGCAGACTTTTGTTCTCGAAATACCGCAGCACCAGCGCGTCGCGGTCCTGGTCCCGCAGTTGCGCCATGGCCTCGTCCAGCAGCGGCGACAGTTCCTGCCAGGCCGCGTCCATCGGGTGATCCTCAAGCGTGGATTGCATGTATGCCTCCTGTTCGCGGCGTTGGCGGTGGCGCTGGACTTTCAGCGCGTTGGCTGACGCAAAGCGGGTGGTGCGATACAACCAGCCGGGAAGAATGGTTTTGGGACTGAGCGACGCCGCTTTCCGGGCCAGAATGACAAACACCGCCTGGGCGATCTCCTCGGCCAGATGCGGGTCGCGCGCCTGCCGCAACGCCGCCGAATAAACGAGCGGGAGATGACGCGAAACCAGCGTCTCAAAGGCCTGCTCGGACTGGTGGACGGCGTATTCCCGCACCAACGCCATGTCGTCGGTCATCATTCACCGTATACATGTATGACCAACCCGGAATGAGACAATTATTTTTTCAATCCTTCACCCGCTCGACCACGAGCATTTCGAGCGGTTCGCGGCCGGGCACCAGTTCGAGGCCGAGCTGGTCCACCAGAGCGGCTTTCAAGGCCTCGGGATTCTTGCCATGGGCCGGCTCATTCCAAGCCACCGTCATGTCAAAATTTCCGGTGAGTCCGGTGCGATCCAAGACCGGAACCTCGAAATATTCATCCAAATATAATCGCAATGAACCAATGTTCGCACCGCCAAAACTAACTTTGCCACTCTTAAAGTCGAGGTGCTGCCCATTATGAGTGCTTGGTTTCAAGCCCGGTGCGTTCGGAGACTTGACCGTCAGCAATAACACATCCGTTTCCCTGGTTTCCAGTTTCGCGCTCAAGCCGAATTTGCGTGCGATTTCCCGTTGCAAAGCTTCCGGATTGCCAGACGGCAGGCTGGAAATAAAATCAAAGCGCCCCGGTGGCAGTTCGGTCGTGGACGTGATTCGAGAGAGGTGCTTTGATCCGTAAGTCGGAGCATAAGCAGCTTGGATGACATATTTGACCGGCAATCCCAGTCCCATGATTTTCCCATTGCGTATTCCCCAACCTCCCCCAACCAAAGGATATTTCGCCGGCAAAATTCTGACTTGCGGTGGCGCTTCAGCCAGCAACTTGCCATCAAAAATTTTAACCTGCCACGGATAAGTTTTATGAGCACGGATTTCTTTGACGGTGACAGTGGCGGTTCCGGCGGCGAGCAATACAACCACACCGCTGACGATGATGGTTTTCGCCTTGGTCCATGCCATAAGTTTCAATGCTCCTTTGATGAGGGTTAAGGTCGAAGTGCTGGCGGCCGCGCCTTTGCCAATGGCCACAGCGGTTGCCACCTTTGCCAGTGCCACCGGCGCGGCTTGAACGGAATGGGCGGAAATCGTTTCGGCGATGACGGCGGTTGTGGAAACGACGCCGCGTTTGGCAAAGAATTTCCGCAGTTTTTCGAGGGCGCGGCTCACGCGTTTCTGCGTCGCGTCCGCGTTCAGGCCGAGAACCCGGCCCACTTCCTCCAGCGGCCGCTGCTCGTAAAAACGCAACACCACGGCGTTCCGGTCGGCTTCGGCCAGTTGCACCACGGCTTCGTCCAGCAACGGCGCGATTTGCGGCCACGCGCCGGGTTCGGATTCATGAAGCAGCGATTCCATGTACGCCTCCTGTTCGCGGTGTTGGCGGCGATGCTCGGCCTTGAGCGCATTGCACGCGGCGAATCGCGCGGTGCGGCACAGCCAGCCGGCCAGCACGGTCTCCTTGCCCAGACTGCCGGCCTTGCGGGCAAGGATGATGAACACGGCTTGCGTGATTTCCTCGGCCAGATGCGGGTCGCGCACCTGTCGCAGCGCGGACGAATAGACCAGCGAGACGTGGCGTTCCACCAGCGTCGCAAAAGCCTCCTCCGAGCGTTGCGTCGCATAGGCGGAGAGCAGTTCGGCATCATCCCGCAAGCGCATTCATCAAGTAATGTCCGCTGGGGGCGAAATCCGACAGCCTTTTTTAATCACACGAAGACGAGATCCCGACCATCAACCATCCACCTTGTGGCGGGTAAACTTCCGGCTTTGCTCCGCAACTTGTTTGAACTACTTCACCTTTTCCACCACCAGTATTTCGATGGGCATGTTGGTGGGAACCAGTTCGAGGCCGAGCTGGTTCAGGAGAACCTGTTCCAGGCCCTCGTGATTGGGATGACCTCTCGTTTCCTTCCAACGCAGGTCAGTGCTGAAATGTTGTGTGACGTCAGTTTGATCAATGACCGGCATCTTGAAGTAACGTTCTAAAAAGGCCGCCAGGCCATCAAAACGCGGAGCGCCGGTGTCAATGACCACATCCGAGGAATGGAAGACGCCGGGGCTCCAATAAGTATCATTTTTTTCGAGGATGGGCGGTTTCAAACCCGGAGCGTTTGCGTGGTTGACCTGGAGCAGCAAAACGTCCCTGTTCTCTGTTTTCGGGCGGCCAACCAGGCCAAGCTTCGCCTTTAGCATCCGCTGCAAAGCCCCCTGAGAGCCTCGCGGCAAGGTCGCGACAAAGTCCAACCGGTTGGTCGGTTCCTCCTCAGCAAAGCGAATCCGTCCGCGAGGAAAGCCATAAGCATAGGCGGCAATATCACCGGCCCGCACGTTGGAACCCACAAATTTGTCACCATTGGCCCCCGAGTTCCAAGTGACCCAGACAGACTTAAATTTCGTGGGCAGAATCCTGACTATCGGCGGCAGCTTGTCAATTTGGTCAGATGGAAGATCCTTGTTAACCCGCCATAGTTTTTCGGTTTGGCGAGCATCAATCTCGTTGACGGTGACGGTGGTGGTTCCGGCGGCGAGCAATACCACCACGCCGCTGACGATTGCCGTTTTTGCCTTGGTCCATGCCATAATTTTCAATGCTCCTTTGATGAGGGTCAGAGTTGAAGTTGAAGCCGCCGCGCCTTTGGCCACCGCCACAGCGGTCACGGATTTTGCCAGTGCCACCGGCGCGGTTTGGACGGAATGGGCGGAAATCGCCCCGGCGATGATGGCCGTGGTCGAACTCACGCCGCGTCGGGCAAAATAACGGTGCAATTTTTCCAGCGCGCGGTCCACGCGTTTATGCGCCGCCGCCTCGTTCAGCCTCAACGCCGCCGCCACCTGCCGCGCGGTTTTGTTTTCAAAGAACCGCAGCACGATGGCGTTGCGGTCGGTCTCGCCCAGCCATCCCATGGCCTCATCCAGCAACGGTGCGATTTGTTCCCAGGCCGCCGGCTCCGGTTCGGTCAAGATGGATTGCATATAAACCTCCTGCTCGCGGCGCTGGCGGCGGATTTCGCCCTTCACAAAGTTGGCCGCCGTCAGCCGCGCCGTTTGATACAGCCAGCCGGACAACACCGTGCCGCGCCGCAACCCGCCGGCTTTGCGCGCCAGAATGATGAAGACGGCCTGGGTGATTTCCTCGGCGTGATGCGGATTGCCGGTGAAACGCCAGGCGGCCGAATGGACAAGGTTTACATACCGCGCGACCAGGAAGGCAAATGCCGCTTCGGATCCGGTGCGGGCATATTCCGCGAGCAATTCATGGTCATCCAGTTCGGTCATCTGCCGATAAGATGTCCACGAACCGCGAAACTGGACAAACTATTTCACATTTTCCACCACGAGCATTTTCATTGGTATATTCGTGGAAATAAGATCGAGGCCGAGTTGGTCGTGTAAGGCCTGCTTCAATCCATCCGGGTTGGGATGGGTTCGGTCCGGTTCATCCCAGTTGAGGGAAAAATCATACGCGCCTTTGATATCGGTTTGATTGATGACCGGCATCTGAAATTTCTGCTGCAACGACATAACCAAAATACCAACGGGTTGCTCATGAAAGGCGAGTTTCCCCGCTCCCGTTTCAAAAGCAATACCTTTGGGCATCTTATGACTATTGGTAAAGCCCATTATGCCGGAAGCGGCCGGAGATAAAACCAAGGCGTCGGCCTGACGCATTTCGAGATGGCCGGCGATGCCGAATTTCTTCTGAATTTCTTTCTGAAGAGCAATCGTCCAATTGGTATTCACCGGCATGGGTTTGTTTGTTTCCTGTGGTCCGACCAGTTTGGCAAAGAAATCGAATCGGTTCGTCGGCAGGTCCACGGCATAAAATGTGTGAAGTTCATCGCTGCGATAGGCCATTTGAATGATGATTTGGAGTGGTTGGGCAATGCCCATGGCTCCCCGCCCGCCGTCAGACCATGCGCCCATGGCTCCCCGCCCACCGTTAGACGATGCGACGCCGTTGGTTGCGAATTTCGTCGGCAGGATTTTGACGTCCGGTGGCATTTTGTAGAGCGTGGCGAAGTCCGCGTTGGGAATTTGCCACGGATAGGTGTGATGCGCCTGGATTTCCTTGACGGTCACGGTGGTGGTTCCGGCGGCGAGCAATACTACCACGCCGCTGACGATTGCCGTTTTCGCTTTGGTCCATGCCATAATTTTCAATGCTCCTTTGATGAGGGTTAAAGTCGAACCACTGGCCGCCGCGCCTTTGGCAGCCGCCACGGCACTCACTGCTTTTGCCAGCGCCACTGGCGCGGCTTGAACGGAGTTTGCGGAAATCGCCCCGGCGATGATGGCCGTGGTTGAACTCACGCCGCGTCGGGCAAAATATCGGTGCAGCTTCTCCAGCGCGCGATGCACCCGGCTTTGGGCCGCCGCTTCAGTCACCTGCATTACCGCGGCAACTTCGCGCAGGCTTTTCTCCTTGAAAAATCGCAGTACCACGGCTTCACGCTCTTTTTTCCCAAGCCGCGCCATCGCCTCGTCCAGCAGCGGTGAGAGTTGATGCCAGACGGGATCGCCGGTGGATTCCCGGAATGTGGATTGCATATAAGCCTCCTGTTCGCGCCATTGCCGCCGCCGTTCACCGCGGAGAAAACTCAAGGCCGTCCACCGCGTTGTTTCATAGAGCCAGGCATCGAGGATGGTGTCCGGGCGCAGGCCGGCGGCTTTGCGCGCGAGGATGACAAAGACCGCCTGTGTGATTTCCTCAGCGTGGGCGGCAATCCCGGCATGGCGGAGCGCCGCCGAATACACCAGGTTGACATGCCGCCGGACCAGTTCGGCAAAGGCTTCCTCCGAGCCTTGCCGCTGGTAATCCCGCAACAGGTTCATGTCGCTCACATCGGGCATCTGACTATTTATTGCCGATGCGAGGCGAAATCAGGCATTTATTTTCTATTTTTGCCGCCGCGACGGGAAACCGAAAACAAAACATTCGAGGCACTTTCAAAATTCCGTAGCAGCCGAGGCCTGCCGGGTCGTAGCGTTCGACGCGAAGACTGGTGACGAGGCTCCATCTTCCC
>Ga0265338_10001982_pt1 | contig 31886 bp, 25 predicted proteins | sample 42126metaG_FD_193579 | JGI IMG/M metagenome (GOLD analysis project Ga0265338, IMG submission 193579) | Rhizosphere microbial communities from Carex aquatilis grown in University of Washington, Seatle, WA, United States - 4-21-26 metaG | ecosystem: Host-associated > Plants > Roots > Rhizosphere...
CATGGCGCAGCCGAGGATCACATCCTCAATTTCTTTGGGGTCAAGTTGCGGGACATGGGCCAGAGCACCTTTAATCGCGACCGCAGCCAGTTCATCGGGACGGGTAGCGCGCAACGTTCCCTTGAAGGCGCGGCCGACAGGGGTGCGGACGGAGGAAACCAGGACGACTTCTCTCATAGATCGAAACTCTTTTTCTATTGTATCGCTGCCCTCTGGAACCGGGCGCCAGACCACTTTTCTGATCCTGGAAACTATTCTCGTCCACGTATACTAGGCCCCACGATCTGCAAAAGAACTCGTCCAAGAAGGAGTGGCCATTGACTGGCGGGGAATGAATTCCCAAGAAAAAAATTTGCGGAGAAGCGATCGGAGTGGTGTTGTCAGTTCTCGTGATCATTCTAGGAATTCCGGTATTGGCGCAGGAGAAAGCGGTTGTCAACCCGGTTAGCAGCAATCCGTCTGCGATCGCAGAGGGCGCTTCTTTGTTCCGCAGCAATTGTTCGCCCTGTCATGGACTGAGCGCTCGAGGTGGCGGGAGAGGGCCGGACTTGACCACCGGCCGGTGGGTCCACGGAGCGACTGATGCCGAAATTTTTCAGACAATCACACAGGGCGTCTCCGGAACCGAAATGCCTGCCAATGCGTTTGAAGACTCGGAAGTTTGGGCAATTGTTGCGTACTTGCGTTCGCTGGCGCCCCCGAAGAGCGCTGCTGGTTCTGGCAACAAGGTCTTGGGTGAGCAACTCTTCGCGGAGAAGGGCTGCTCCCATTGCCACATGGTGAAAGGCCGGGGCGGGCTGCTTGGCCCTGACCTTTCTCGTGTCGGTGCCGGACGCTCCTCTACGTATCTGGCCGACTCGATTCGCGAGCCCGACAAGGATCTGAGCATTGGGATGGTCGATCCCAACAGCCATTTCGGACCCCCTCCGGTTTGGAACACGGTCACAGTGATCACGAACAGTGGGGAGAAGATTGTCGGCGTCGCAAGGAATGAAGACACATTTTCCATCCAGTTGATGGACCGGAGCCAGAACCTGCACCTGCTCATGAAGAAAGATCTGCGGGAGGTGAAGCACGAACAGAAATCGCTGATGCCAGCCTATTCGGAAGACATATTGAGCGCCTCCGACTTGCAGAATCTGGTAGCGTATCTCGCGAGTTTGCAGGGAGATTGAGCACGAACCACAAACGCATCCCGGATGAAGTTGTTCGGTTCAATAGTCAGCGTTTAGACCAGGGAATCATTCATGAAAGTATCCGTTTTATTGATGTTGTTGCTGAGCGCGTGGACAAGTGTTGAATGTCAGGTGAGCTTCGAACGCTTGATTCATTCTGCGGACGAGCCCCAAAACTGGCTCACCTATTCGGGCAGTTACGCCGGCTGGCGCTACAGCACGCTCGACCAGATCAATACTACGAATGCTTCCCAGCTTGCATTGCAGTGGGCATTCCAGTCTGCGGAACTCGGGCAGTTCGAGACGACTCCGGTGGCAGTGGACGGAGTCCTGTATGGAACCGCTTCGAACGATCGAGCATTTGCCATTGATGCCCGTACCGGACGAGCGATCTGGCGCTACCAGAGAGTTTTGCCGCCACACATTCAGGTGTGCTGCGGCATGGTCAACCGCGGCTTTGCCATCCTGGGCAACCGGTTGTTCATGGCGACTCTGGACGCGCACGTCATCGCACTCGATACAAAAACTGGCAACCTTCTGTGGGATGTGCCGGCTGCGGACTATCGACTCGGATATACATTCACAGTTGCGCCCCTTGTAGTTAAGAACGAGGTGATTGTCGGCGTCTCAGGTGGCGAATACGGCATTCGTGGTTTTATCGACGCGTACAACGCCGACACGGGAGTAAGGTTGTGGCGGTTCGACACAATTCCGGGGCCGGGGCAACCCGGGCACGAAACCTGGTCGGGCGACTCCTGGAAGACGGGCGGAGCCCCGGCATGGATCACGGGTTCCTACGATCCAGAACTGGACTTGATCTACTGGCCGACGGGAAATCCCTCACCAAGCAATTACGGCGGCGACCGATCCGGGGACAATCTGTACAGCAACAGCATGCTGGCGCTCGATGCAAATACTGGCAAGCTCAAATGGTATTTCCAGTTCACTCCTCACGATCTTTACGACTACGACGCGACCCAGATCCCCGTGCTCGTCGATACAGAGTGGGAAGGCAGGATGCGCAAGCTTCTGGTCCAAGCGAATCGCAATGGATTTTTGTACGTACTTGACCGGACGAATGGACAATTTCTTTCAGCGCAGAAATTTGGCGAGGTCACATGGACCCGGGGCATAGCGCCAGACGGAAGGCCGATCCCAAATCCGGCAGCGATTCCCGGGCCGAATCCGATTCGTGTGTGTCCTTCCGCAATCGGCCTGACGAACTGGTTTTCGCCGTCATACAATCCGGGTACTCGCTTGCTTTACGTAGCCACAACCAACGAGTGCGACACGTTCACGGGCGCGCCGCAGCAATACCGCGCGGGACATGATTTTGTGGGAAGCACATACGTGCCCGATCGTGTGGTGCAACCTTCGGGAGCTCTCAAAGCGCTCGATCCTTTTACAGGCCAGCAGGCTTGGGAATTTTCCTACTTCAGCAATCCAAATGGCGGAGCGCTTTCCACAGCGGGCGGAATAGTTTTTGCGGGTGATTGGGAAGGCAATTTCATTGCGCTGGATGCTAAGACCGGGCGCGATGTGTGGCATATTCAGCTTGGTGCCGGAATCAATACGACAGCGATCACCTATCAGTTTGAAGGTCGGCAGTATATCGTTATTCCCGCTGGAAGCACATTGTTCGCTTTCGCGAAGCCTTAAGGCAGGTCCTATCGACGCGGCGATGTGAATGGCTTGTCAGAGCCTTCTTCAGCCCTGCGGCGTCGCCTTCTTCAGCTGCTGTTTCCATCCCAGAATGCGAGCCTTATTGGCCTCAGCCTCTGCCTCGGGAACCATGCCCTTTTTCTGGTAAAGAATCGACAGGCTGGTATGCGCCAGCACATCGTCGGGATCAAGTTCCGAGATGCGGGTGGCCACCTCGATTGCCTCATCGAAACGATTGAGATTCTGCAAAGCACGGCTCAGGCCGTGGAGAGCATCGGTGAAGGTTGGATCCACGGCCAAGGACTTGCGGTATTCATCAACCGCCTCTTCGTCCTGCCCTTCGGCCACATGGTCCAAGGCAGCGTAATAGTGGTCTTCGGCCCGTTTCCGAGCTTCGGGGCTGGGTGGGTCTTCAGCAATCGGGGTCATGGCGCGACTCCGGCCAGTCTAGCATGCAGCTTTTCCCGGATAGGTTTGTCGGCGCCGCACCACTGCAAAATGCAGTACCCGTCTTTTCCGGCAGAACGCGCTAGCAAAATGCTTGGGTAAGCGGATCGCTGCGATTCGTAAGTTATTGAAGATTCCTCCAACTTGCTGATTCTTCTGGCGTGACGTGTCGCACAAAAGTTTGGCACGCGCGTGCACATACAAAGAGTGAAACAGGTGATGCGAGCCAGGGTCAGGGCGAAGCGCCCAAGCCAAAAGGAGCTGGCGGAACCTGAAGAACTCGGGAGCTGGTGTAAAGGCCCCGGACACTAGGAGGATGTATGTCCATTCTTTTTGTTCTGCTGATGTTCCTCGTGATCATCACGATCAGTTATTTCCGCTCTCCAGAAGCGTTTGAACTGGCAGCCCGTCCACAACCGGCACTAGCACCGGTCGCTACTCCCAAGATGGAGCGTTCCTTTGGCCTGGCGATCCCGCAGGGCTACACCTTCCATCCAGGCCACACCTGGGCATTGAAAGAAGGCGCGGACGACGCCCGCATCGGCCTCGACGGCTTTGCCGCCAACCTCATTGGCCAGATCGACAAGATTGATGTCGTCGGCGAGAACCGTTGGGTGCGCCAAGGCCAGAAGGTCATGACAATTTACAGCGGTAAGACGGCGATTGACCTGGTATCACCGATCGAAGGTGTGGTTACAGCGATCAATCGCGATGCCATTGAGGACCCAAAGACGATTGTGCACGATCCGTACGAGAAGGGATGGATTGCGCTGGTGAAGTCGCCTGATCTGCCAGTCAACCAGAAGAACCTGGTGCAGGGCTCCATGGTCGCTCCCTGGCTGCAGAACTGCCTGACTCGACTGACGACCATGGTTCCGCAGATGGCGCCGGCAATGGCCGCGGATGGCGGACTGCCGGAATCCGGAATGCTGGGACGCGTGACCCCTGAGATTCGGCAGAGCCTGCTGAAAGAGTTTTTCCTGGCTTAGTCGTAGCAGGACAGGTGGGAACGCCCGTCCTTTCTGGATACACAGATTCTCCACGAAGGAGAGGAGATTATGGAACGCACAAGAGCAATCCTGGTGGACATCAGCAAATGCATCGGCTGCCGAAGCTGTGAGCAGGCCTGCAAACAGGTCCACGGCTTCCCGGCGGAGAGTGAGCTGAAGCTTTCTCCCACCAACCTCACGGTCATTGAAGAGCACGGCGACAAGTTCGTCCGCAAGATGTGCAACCACTGTCAGGAACCGGCTTGCGCATCAGCATGCCTGGTAGGCGCCTTGAAGAAAACCTCGGCCGGCCCGGTGACTTACGACGGCAGCAAGTGCATCGGCTGCCGCTACTGCCTGGTCGCGTGTCCGTTCAGCGTGCCGCGTTACGAATGGTCGAAGTTGGTCCCGTACGTGAAGAAATGCGATATGTGCGCAGTCCGGCAAGAGAAGGGACAGCCCCCTGCTTGCGTGGAAGCGTGTCCAACCGGCGCATCCATCGTTGGCTGGCGCGAGGATCTGCTAGACGAAGCGGAACGTCGCATTCTCGGCGGTGGCTATGTCAAGCACATCTACGGGAGCGAGGAAGCCGGCGGCACATCAGTGTTCTTCATCTCCGACGTGCCGTTTGAGAAACTCGGCTTCCCGGCTGCACCCAAGCAATCGATGCCGTTGCTGACCGCGAACGCCCTGGGCGATGTGCCCACGGTGGTACTGGTCGGCGGCAGCCTGCTGTCGGGCCTCTACTGGATCACGCAACGCCGCGAGGCCGTCGCGCGGGCCGAAGGCAACATCGCTTATCCACGGACGACCAGCAATGACAAGGAAAGGAGCTAGGTCATGACAACCAACGTGTCCAAAATGACTCTTCCCAAGATGACCTTGTGGCGCATGATTGTGGCGCTGATTTTCGCAGCGGGGTTCTATGCGACGTATGCCCGCTTTGCCCTCGGATTCGCCAAGGCTACGCATCTGACCGATGCGCAACCCTGGGGGCTCTGGGTTGGAATCGGGACGTTGTGTGGAGTCGGGCTTTCCGCGGGCGGGTTCGCAATCGCGGCGGCCGTCTATCTGCTCGGCTTCGAACGCTATCGTCCGGTCCTGCGCGCTGCCGTGCTGGTGTCGTTCCTCGGATATTCGAGCGTGATCGCCGGCATGATGTATGAACTCGGGCTGCCTTGGAGAATCTGGCATCCGATTGTCATGTGGAATCGACACTCGATGCTGTTCGAAGTGTCCTGGTGCGTGATGCTGTACTCGACCGTGCTCGCGTTGGAGTTCTCACCGGCACTGGTCGAGAAGATTCCGTTTGCCGGGATCCGCAGTTGGTACTTGAAGTGGCATCATGAAGTCCTGATCGCACTGGTACTGATCGGCGTGGTGCTTTCCTCCCTGCACCAGTCGTTTCTGGGCGGCCTCTACCTGCTGACCAAAGGTAAATTGGATCCGCTCTGGTACAGCCCGAACCTGACGACACTGTTTTACCTGTCGGCGATCCCGGCCGGGCTGGCAGTGACGATCATCGCGCTGTATCTCTCCATCCGGTCACTTGACGTGAAACTGGATCCACGAATCCTGACGGAAGTGAGCCGCGTGATTGCGCCGTTACTGGCGATTTACGCAATCTTCCGGGCGGTGGATCTCTCGAAGAACGACGCGCTCGGATATCTCTGGATGTGGCGCGAAGAGACGCTGTCGTTCTGGCTTGAAATCGGCTTGCTGGTCATCGGGCCGATCATCCTGCTGAACATGGACAAGGTGCGCAACAACCCACGGAATCTGTACTGGACCTGCGCCATGGTCGTGGCCGGATTCATGACCAACCGTGTGGACGTATCAGTGACCGGCCTGCAGCGGACTTCCGGCGTGTACTACGTACCGCAGTGGACCGAGTTCGCGGCCACACTGATGGTATTGACAGTAGCGGTAATGGTGTTCCGGTACTGTGTAATCTATCTGGATATTTTGCCGAAGAATGGAACATCGACTGAAAACAAGCTGCCGCCGCGGTTACGGTGGGCGATCAAAGGCGCTGCGGCGGAGGCGTAACCTCCTACGTATCGCTCACCAAAATAGCCCCCGGAGGCCGGACGCCTCCGGGGCTTTTTGTCTGTCTTCCCAGGTATGGCTCGCGTTACTGATTGACTGCGGATAGCTTGGGCGGGGATGGAGTGAGCTGAAACATCTGTACCCGGCTGTTGTTGGTATCGGCCACGTACATTTTGTTCGTCAGATCGATCCATAGACCTGAAGGAGCGTTAAATTCTCCAGCCCCCGGGCCCGCTTTTCCAAATGAACCCGTGAGATGCCCGGCCGGGTCATATATTCGAATCGCAAACTCGCCCAGATTGCTCACGTACACGTTGTCGTCCGAATCCATGCCCAACCCGATCTCGTCCGCAGTTTCACGCCCAGTGAGGTTGCGAATGTTGAATTGCTGTAAGAGATTGCACTCAAGATCTAGGACCAAGATTCTCGAACCTGTAGAATCCAACACTGCCAGCCGGTCCTTGCCCACCACGATTTCAGTTGGATTATGCAGATCAAGAGGACTTGCCGGGCTGGCCAACCTGCCGATCGTACGACCCCGCCCACGGCCAACGCGCTTCAGGACCTTGCCTTGCAAATCAAGCATGAAAAGCACTTCCCGCGGCATATCCAACAGATACAGGCGGCCATTCTTGCGGTCGATGGCGATGCTTGTCGGCGAGTGAAATAGAGTCTCGTCGCCGAGCTTCCCGATGTCCTGAAGAAAGATTCCGTTACGGTCATAAACAACGACAACTCCGCGGTCTGCATCCGCGATATAGATGTTGTCTTGGGCATCGACCGCAACGCCATCGGGCTGATGCAACCGCCGGTCTGGGCCGGCAGCGATGCGAAAAGAGTTGTCACCGCCCAGAACGTGAACCGCGTGAGCGTCAGGATCGGAAATAATCATCCGGCCCTGCGAGTCGGCGGTGACATGCCGGGGACCCAGCAGTGTTTTTTCGCGACCGTAGGCAACGGTCACGATCTGATCCCGAAGGGCCGCCAGAAATAACCGCCGCTTCGCGGTTTTCATCGCGCGCGCAGGAGGTTGCTGGTTCTCGACGACTCGTTCACGCGGGTGTAGGTTGACAAAGCCGGGCACTTCGCGCGGTCTGGCACTTGAATCGGCCAAAGCATCGGTCTTCGATAGACTGGCCTGTTTATTACACGATGGTGTGGAAACTCCACGAAACTTCCCATCGGATAAATATGCGCCGAGAAAGGATGGTGACCCGCTACCGCAACGTGCCACATTCGGCTGCGGCGAATACTTCGTAGCAACAATTTGAGAAGCATGCTGAGCGTAACCCAGCGAAGAAAAGATAAAGACCAAGAACCAAGATAAGCCGTGGGGGGAACGGCCAACCGAAGCAGGCTTCATAGGAATGCCTTTCGACTGGCAACTTACACAGTGATTTTACGTCCCGACGTGCGGAGCCCCGAGTGACGGTAGTTCTATTACGGGAGTTTTCCGAAAGTAGGAAGGAAGCTGACTCGCGCGAGCCACGAGTGAGCAAGGAGATTCTCCTACATCGCAGATAAATAACGAGTTAGTTGAATCTCCACGAACTTACTAACGACAAATTTCCGTTAGACTTCGGTTCCTGGTTTCCAGCGAAGTACTGGTTTTCGGGCGGCGGCAGTTTCATCGAGCCGGGAAATGCGGGTATTGTGCGGTGCGTCGAGGACAAACTGCGGATCTTCTTCCACCTCTTCCGCGATCGACTTCATGGCTTCAATGAAGAGATCCAACTCCTCCTTCGGTTCGCTCTCGGTCGGCTCAATCATCAGCGCGCCCGGAACAATCAGGGGAAAAGCGGTGGTGTAAGGATGAAATCCGTAGTCGATCAGACGCTTAGCAAGGTCCATCGTCTTCACGCCTTTTTTCGACTGCAGCTTGTCGCTGAAGACAACCTCGTGCATCGATGGCGTGGAGTAGGGCAGGTCAAACACGCCGTCAAGGCCCTTACGGATGTAGTTGGCATTGAGGACAGCGTCTTCCGTGGTCTGACGCAAGCCATCCGGTCCGTTGGCGAAAATGTATGCCAGCGCGCGAATGAACATACCAAAATTTCCATAGAAGGCACGAACACGGCCCACCGACTGCGGGCGGTTGTATTCGAACCCAAGAGTGCCGTCTGGTTTCGTGATGACCACCGGCTTGGGCAGGAACGGCTCCAGAATTCGCTTTACGGCTACGGGACCGGAACCGGGACCACCTCCACCATGCGGCGTGGAGAAAGTCTTGTGCAGATTCAAGTGCATGACGTCGGCGCCGAAATCTCCGGGACGGGCTTTGCCGACAAGAGCGTTCATGTTGGCGCCGTCCATGTAGAGCAGGCCGCCTTTGGCGTGCATCAACTCAGCGATCTTGTGGATCTCCTGCTCAAAGACTCCCAGCGTGTTGGGATTCGTGACCATGAGCGCAGCGACATCTTCGTTCATCTGCGACTCGAGCGCTGCCACGTCAACCATGCCGCGATCGTTTGACTTCAGGTTCTCGACGGCATAACCCACCGAGGCCGCGGTGGCCGGATTGGTGCCGTGCGCGGAATCGGGGATCAGGATTTTCTTGCGGGCATTGCCTTTTGACTCGTGATAAGCCCGCACCATCAACAGGCCCGTCATTTCTCCTTGCGCACCGGCGGCTGGCTGGAGGGTAATCGCATCCATACCGGTAATTTCGAGCAGGCACTCGCTGAGAGTCTGCATAATGCGCATTGCGCCTTGCGAGACCTTTTCCGCCTGGTAGGGATGACCGTTGGCGAGCCCTTCCACGCGCGAGACAAATTCGTTCACACGCGGGTTGTACTTCATCGTGCACGAGCCCAGCGGGTACATACCGAGATCAATCGCATAATTCCAGGTCGAAAGGCGCGTGAAATGACGAATGATTTCGATTTCGCTGACCTCGGGCATGGATCCGAGGTCCTTCCGCTCCTGCTTGCCGAGCAGCTTCGCTGTGTCCACTTCCGGAACGTCGAGCGGCGGCAACTTCCAGGCGGCCTTGCCGGGTGATGACTTCTCGAAGATCAGGCCTTCATTCTGGCTGATGTGACGCGTGGCTTTGCGGGTCATGTGCTTCATCGCGCCACCTCTTCTTGCTCGACTTCTTTCATACTTCGCAGCGCGCGCTCGCTATCGGCAACCAGGCCCACGGCGGTATCGATCATCGACCGCGTCGTCAATTCCGTACAGCACCACAATGCGGCGTTGCCCAACTCCGGGAAAAATTTCTTGAGAGGCAAGCCGCCGACAATCTTGTGGCCAAGCAGTCGCGAGTTAATCGCATAGGGATCTTCGCTGGTCTCGACCACAAATTCGTTGAACCGTGGCGCACCGGCGAAACGTACCTTGGCGTGCTTGCTGAACTGGTCGGCCGCATAGGCGGCCTTGGCCATGTTCTGCTTTGCCAGTTCCCGGAGCCCGACCTTGCCATAGACGGTCATGAAAATGTTCACCATCAGCGCGACCAGGGCCTGATTGGTGCAGATGTTCGAGGTGGCCTTCTCGCGCCGGATATGCTGCTCGCGCGTAGCGAGCGTTAGGACGAATCCGCGCTTGCCATTCTTGTCGGTGGTTTGTCCCGCGAGGCGTCCGGGCATCTGGCGTACGAACTTATCTTTCGTGGCCAGGACGCCGCAGTAGGGACCGCCAAACCCGAGAGGCACGCCGAATGATTGCGCTTCCATGGCCACGATGTCGGCCGATCGAGGCGCTTCGATAATTCCAAGGGAAACGGCCTCAGCGATGGAAACGATCAGCAACGCTCCGCGTTTATGCGCGATCTCGGCGATCGCATCCACGTCTTCGATCGTGCCAAAAAAATTCGGCGACTGGATCAGCACGCACGCCGTGTCATCGCTGATCGCCGACTCGAGGGCCTTCAGATCGATGCGGCCGGAATCGGTATAAGCAACATTTGTCAACGGAATGCTCTGATGGGTTGCGTAGGTGGTAATCACCTCGCGGTATTCAGGATGCAGGCTGCGAGCGACGACCGCTCCGTGCTTGCCGGTGACGCGGACTGCCATCATTACGGCCTCAGCCGCGCCCGTGGAGCCGTCATACATCGAAGCATTCGCCAGATCCATGCCCGTGAGTTCGGAGATCATCGTCTGAAACTCAAAGATCGCCTGGAGCGTGCCTTGCGCGAACTCGGCCTGGTAGGGCGTGTAAGAGGTCAGAAACTCGCCGCGCTGGACGAGCGCGTCGATCACGACGGGCCGGTAATGGGAATAGGCCCCGGCACCGAGGAAGCTGGTATAGCCGTCGCCGTTTTCCTTGGCGCGCTGCTTAAACCAGTCAACGATCTCAGACTCAGCCATCTGCCGCGGGATTGTGAGATCGCGAGTCAAACGGTATTCGGCCGGGATGGGCGAAAAAAGTTCGTCCACGGAACGGACTCCGATCGCCTTGAGCATGGCTTCGCGGTCGGAGGGAGACTTAGGTAGATATCGCATAGGAACCTTTATTGGATGTTGGCAAGCACCGAAACGATTGCAGAACGCCGAGTGGAGTCAGATTGCAGAAGTCAGAATGCAGAATGCAGAAGTAGAGGCCTTCACTCCACGCAGACATGCAGGAGTCAAGAGCTTTTGCTTCTGCATTCCGCATTCTGACTTCTGCAATGCTCTTCAGTGTCCTGCCTCTTCGCTGACAAATTTTTCGTAGTCCGCAGGGGACAGCAAGCCGTTAAGTTCAGCCGGATTTTTGAGTGCAATCTTGATCATCCAGGCAGCGTGCGCGTCTTTGTTCACCTTTTCGGGAGCGGTCGCCAGTTCGCCATTCACTTCGGTGACGGTGCCTGACGCCGGAGCGTAAAGATCCGAAACGGCTTTCACGGACTCCACAGTGCCGAAGGTCTTGCCCGCAGTAAGTTCAGCACCCACCTTCGGGAGTTCGACGAATACGATGTCGCCAAGCGAATCCTGGGCGTGGGCTGTGATGCCGATCTTTCCGTCGGCGCTGATCCATTCGTGTTCTTTTGTATATTTGCGGTCGGTCGGGTATGACATTCGTTGCTCGCTCCTGGCTTTTGGCTGCTAGCTTCTCGCTATCAGCTTTCTTGCAATCAAATTTTTGGGCCGCCAAACTGCTTCTGTGATCCCTGTGACCCCGGTGGTCATGCTTTCTTCGGGCGCTTATAAAAGGGTGTGGGCACTACTTGCGCTTTCACACCTTGGCCTCGGATCTCGACCTGCACCGTACTTCCAAGCGCCGCATGCTCGGGCGGCACATAGGCCAAGGCAATATTCTTCTTCAGGAACGGCGCTGGCGATCCGCTAGTGACGTATCCGATCTCAGTTCCATTGGCGTCAAGAATCTTGTACCCGTCTCGGGCAATACCGCGGTCTATCATTTCCAGCCCGACCAACGTCTTCTTCAGACCGGCTGCGCGGGCTTTCTCCAGAGCAGCGCGACCGATGAAGTCCGGCTTTTCCATTTTGCAGAAGCGATCGAGGCCCGCTTCCCAGACGTTGATTGTGTCGGAAATTTCATGGCCGTACAGGGGCAACTTGCCTTCCAGTCGGAGCGTGTTGCGCGAGCCCAATCCGCAAGGCACAGCACCGAATTCCTTGCCCGCTTCCAGGATCGCGTACCAGACGCGCGCGCTGGTTTCTTCGTCAGATGGAATGTAAATCTCGAATCCGTCTTCGGCCGTGTACCCCGTGCGCCCCAGCAGGGTGTTCTGCAGGCCGCACAGCGTTCCGCGCGTTACCCAGTAAAACTTGACCGCGTTCAAATCAGCGTCAGTGAGCTTCTGCAGAAGATTGACGCCCTTCGGACCCTGAATCGCGATCTGCGTGAAGTCGTCGGACAGGTGCTCGACCTTGCAGTCGAACTGGCGCGTGTTGTCACGCACCCAATTGAAATCTTTCTCGCGCGTGCCGGCATTGATTACCAAAAGGTATTCGTCCTCGCCCAGGCGATGGACGATGACGTCGTCCACGAAGGTGCCTTGCGGGTAAAGGAGCGCGGAATATTGCGCCTGCCCGATCGAGAGCTTGGAGGCGTCGTTCATCGAGATATGCTGAACCGCCGCCAGCGCCCCGGGACCAGCCAAACGGATGTCGCCCATGTGGCTGACGTCAAAGATGCCCACGCCGTTGCGAACCGCAAGGTGCTCATTCACGATTCCGCAACCGATGGACGCCGGGTACTCGACTGGCATGTCCCAGCCGTTAAACTCCACCATCTTCGCGCCCATCTGGCGATGGACAGCGTTGAGGGCAGTCTTGCGGACAACCGGCGGCGTGGCGGACACGACTGACAAGGGAAACCTCGATCGACAGTGGCTGGGCTGTCGGGATCTGGAACTAACTAAGTTAACATCCGCGCGGGAAGAGCGGCAAATCGAAGTCAGAAGTCAGATTGAAGAAGTAAAGTCCAAATATCCTTGAGTTTGGGCGATTGGCCTTCCCTTCTTCAATCTGACCTTTGACTTCTGCCTTCCCGTTACCTCGGTCATGTTCTCACCGGAAACGTGCGGCACTACACTGCAACCATGTCCGCGAAACCCGGCCTTAGCAAAATTGTCTGCGCCCAGTGCGAGCAGTCTGAGAAAAGCTGCTATTGCGAGAAGTTCTGCGTTCTCTGCCAGTCGCAGCTCGACATTCGTCTGTGCGTTGACGGACTGATGTATTGCGAGGCGTGCCGCACCGCCTGCGACTACAAGACGGCCGACTAGGACTGGCACGGATCCCAACCTTGCATCTGTCGCTCTAGATCACAACAGCTTCTTTGTACTCTCCATACACCCTGCGCATGGCATCCGATATCTCTCCGACTGTGGCATAGGCCTCCACGGCGGCGAGAATTTTAGGCATCAGATTCGCTCCTGAGCGAGCAGTCTCCTCGACAGCCTGGAGCGTCGCCTTCCAGACCTGTGGATCACGTTTTGCCCGCAAGGCCCGCAACCGTTCTACCTGCTTAGGCTCGAGGGCCGGATCGATCCGCTGGATCGGGACTGCCTTTTCTTCGTCCGAATGAAACCGGTTCACGCCGACGACCACGGCCTCCTGCCGATCCACCGCCTGCTGGTATTCGTAGGCGGCGTTCTGGATTTCCTGCTGGACGTAGCCTCGCTCGATGGCCTTCAGCATGCCGCCCATCGCCTCAATCTTCTGGAGGTAGTCATCGGCACGCTTCTCGATTTCGTTGGTCAGCGACTCGATGTAGTACGACCCAGCAAGCGGATCAACCGTCTGCGGCGCGCCGGATTCATAAGCAATCACCTGCTGGGTGCGGAGCGCGATCCGCGCGGATTGCTCCGTCGGCAAAGCCAGTGCTTCATCGAACGAATTCGTGTGCAGAGACTGAGTGCCGCCGAGCACCGCCGCCATCGCCTGGATCGCCGTGCGCACAATGTTGTTCTCAGGCTGCTGTGCGGTCAGCGTGGAACCGGCTGTCTGCGTATGGAATCGGAGCATCCATGACTTCGGATTCTTCGCCTTGAATCGGTCACGCATGATTTTCGCCCACATCCGGCGGGCAGCGCGGAACTTGGCAACCTCTTCGAGAAAGTTATTGTGCGCGTTGAAGAAAAACGAAAGTCGCGGCGCGAACTTGTCCACATCCAGACCCGCGCGGATCGCAGCTTCCACATACGCGATACCGTTCCCCAGCGTGAATGCGACTTCCTGCACAGCGGTGGATCCCGCTTCCCGCATGTGGTAGCCAGAAATTGAAATCGTGTTCCACTCCGGCACCTGTTCATTGGTCCAAGCAAACAGGTCCGTGATGATCCGCATGGCTTGTTGGGGCGGGTAGATATAGGTGCCGCGCGCAATGTATTCCTTGAGCACATCGTTCTGAACAGTGCCTGACAATTTGCGGACATCCATTCCCTGGCGACGAGCCACTGCTACGTAAAGCGCCAGCAGAATCGAGGCCGTCGCATTGATCGTCATGGAGGTGGAAATCGCAGTGAGGTTGATGCCATCGAACAAGCGCTGCATGTCTTCGATGGAATCGATCGCTACGCCAACCTTGCCTACTTCCCCAACGGCAAGCGGATTGTCGGAATCGAGGCCGATTTGCGTGGGCAGGTCGAACGCCACCGAAAGACCCGTCGTCCCATTCGCGAGCAGGTACTTGTACCTTTTGTTGGATTCCTCCGCGTCGCCCATGCCGGCATACTGCCGCATGGTCCAGAGACGGCCGCGGTACATGGTGGCTTGCACGCCGCGCGTAAACGGAAATTCTCCCGGATAGCCTAAGTCGCGGTCACAGTCGCGCCCCTTGAGATCGGCGGGCGTGTAGAGCGGGCTTACGACAATGTGCGAGGAGGTCTGTTGCTCGGGAAGGACGGGCTTCGCTTTATCTGCACTTTTGGGGGCAGGATCGGCAACCTTGACGGGTTCGCTCATTAGAAATCCTCGACCTCATACCGACAACGGGGGGAGCTGGCCATGAACTCGTTCCGTTTCGCCCTACTGCTTCCTTCGCACTCTCCAAAACGAGCTGAAACCGAACCATGCAAAGGACAGCGTGAAGCAAACGGCGAGGATCAGACGTCCGGGACCGGCCGCATGTCCCGCTTGATACTTGCCGTACTCGCGCATGCCAGCCAACGCTCCAATGGTAGCCAGCGCCAGGAACGTGAATCCCGTCACCTCAAGCCAGAGCTGGTGGAGCACTCTGGCGAAGGAGCTGAGGGTGGCCCGGAACCCCTTGACCACGGCCGCGCCCGTCCGGCTGCGACTCGCCTGCTGGGCCGCTACGCGCAAAATCAAGCCCATTTTCCTGGCGGTGGGGTTCGCAACCATCGGATGATTTTAGCAGTGGCCGAGCGTACAATAACCGTGGCTGGCATCACAAAGGGTTGTGACGTTGGCATGGCCGGGCGATTTGAAGGGGGGTCCGTGGATCAGCAACTGAAGCAACTCATGAAGGAACTGGGAGAAGCGATCAACGGTTCGCTGTCGGAATCCGAGCAAATTGCCGAGGTTGTGGCCCGCATCAAAGAAGGCGGATACGACATTTTCCTGGTCCTCGAAGCCACCATCGGCGTCAGCAAGCAGGGCGAGAACGTGACGGATGAGACCATGGTCTCCGCCCTCAGCACGAATCCAGAGCTGAAGGTCAGCGATCAAGACCTGAAGTTCCTGAAATCGCTGCGCATCAAGATAGACGCCGAGGAAGAAGAAGAGTCAAAGCACAAGGATTATCGGCCCGGTTCCTGAGAGCGCGCACGAGCGATGGCTGGATCCGAGCCCCGCTGTTTTCGTTCCACGCCCCAACCTAATTTCCTCCGGCCGCTGCTTTTTCGTCGCGGGCCACCCCCGGCTAGAGCCTGAGGAAATCCATCCATATTGCGAGCCAAGCCGCCAATGCGTTTGGCAACAGTTGCCGGAGGGTTTGGGGAGGTATCTAGTTGCTACCGTATTACTTAGGTAATAAACCCTTCATTTCTAGATGTTTTCCGTGATATAACGCCCCTAGCTGCTCATTCGGCTCTGGGCTGGGGTTTTTCGTGTTTTACCGGCTTTGTTTTGGTTTTCAGAGGTGGGGGCAGAGGAGGCATCGTGTCCGAAGCACGTACCGGAAAAAGGTTTCCGCTGCATTTGCCGATCAAGATTCATAAGGAAGACTCCACCGCCGAGACGAGCGGTGTGACGGGCGACTTGAGCGCCGCGGGTGTTTATATTCGCGCGGACGCTTCGCTCGAGGTCGGCTCGCCTGTGGAATTTGAGATCACTTTGCCGCCGGAAGTGACGGGCGGCAAGGAAGACGTCGTCATTCAGTGCCGTGGCCGCGTTGTGCGGACCGATGAACCCAACTCGAAAGCAGCGCCCGGAGACAACAAGGGCGTCGCTTGCGTGATCGATTCCTACGAATTTGTTCGCAACTCGTAACTGGGAGCGCCATCCATGCTAAAGCTAATTCTGGCCGATAATCAGGCGATTTTCCGAGCCGGCATCGCCAAGGTGCTAGCCGTAGAAGACGAAATGCGCATCGTGGCCCAGGCGCAGACCGCCGAACAGATGTTCATGGCGCTCGACAAGTTTCGCGCGGCCGTGCTGGTCATTGCCGGTGGTTTCCACTCCGACTTTAATTCCGTTCTCTCCGCCGCCAACAAGAACAAAACCCGCGTCGTCGTACTGGCCGATACCGGGGAGAGCGCGCAGCGTTACATGGCAGCAGGATCACATGGCGTGGTATATCGCAATGTGACGAGCCCGGCTCTGGTGGATTGCGTGCGCAAGGTGGCGCGCGGCGAGAACTGGGTGCAGGACATGGCCGTGCCGAGCGAGTTGACCGAAAACGATATGGTTGGATTGCGGGTCCGCGACCGACTGACGGCCAAGGAACTGCGCATTGTCGCCTTGATCGTCCAGGGATACAAGAACAAGGAAATTGCCACGCAACTCGGCACAACCGAGCAGGTCATTAAGAATTACCTGCGCAACGTCTATGACAAGATCGGTGTGTCAGACCGGCTTGAGCTTGCCCTGTTCACGATTCATCACCGGATCCTGAACGAAGCAGCAGCGGCGACGGCAGCGGCAGCGATTCCTCCGCCTCCACAAAGCGCAGGCATCACGAACTAACTTTCGTAGCAGGAAATAAAAGGCCGCCCGCGGGCGGCCTTTTTCATTTGTGCGAATGACTCAGCGGAAATCATTCACGAGCATGATGTGGCTGTTGTCCTGGTCAAGATGCTCGTAGAGGACGGACTTGCCATCCGGACTGGCGGTGAACCAGAAAGGCATTCCCACCAGCGTGCCGAGCTGCGAAACCTGACCACGGTCGGAATCGAGGAACATAATTGCGGGCTCGCCCTTGATCCCCGCCTGCACAAAAAAGAAGCCACCGGGGACAGGAGCCCACGAGGCCCAGGTTTCGGGACGAAGGAGCGGAGAGACGCGGCTCTCGACTCCGCCCTCCACGGGAATTTTCCAGATTTCGGGACTCGGCATGTTGAGTTTTGAGTAATAAAGAACAGTGTTGAACTCGTGAGCGGCGAAGCCACCGTGGGTCGTGACCTGGATGAGAGAGCCTCCCTGCGACGGAACTTTCCAAACCTGCCACATCCCGGTGCGGTCGGACGCGAAGTAGATCCACTCGCCATCCTGTGACCAGTTGGGCACCTGGTTATTGAAATTGTCCTGCACGACGGGGTGAGGCGGGCCCCCCGCAACGCTCACGATGTAGACGGATACGTGACCATGCACATTCGCGTCGAACGAGATGGTGCGGCCATCGGGAGACCAGTGGGGAGTTCCGGCGCCACCCATCCATGTAAGCCGCACTGGATCGGAACCGTCGCGATTGCTGACCCAAATCTCCATGGCACCGGAGCGGGTCGACATGAAGGCGAGTTTGGTGCCGTCCGGCGAAACCTGGGCGCCTTCGTTTCTTCCAGCATCAGTCACGACGACGCGGTGAGTTTCGACCTTCCCGCCTGGTGTGAGGTCCGATTGCCAGACGCTCACGGCTTTCGAACTCATCTGGAACGCAAGGCGGTTCCCGCTGCGAGAGACCGCGGGACGCCATGCCGGAGAACCAGCCTGGCTGCAATCTGTGATAGTGGGCTCGCCAAAGGCGGGCACGCGTAGCAACTGGGGCTCATCCCCGACCGCGAAAATAATGGACTGGCCATCGGCGGCCCAGGCAGGCGGGCCGAGAATGCCATTGTGGAAGTCAATCACCACGCGACTTTCCCCGCCTTCAGACGGCATGACCACTATGGTGTCGGGCAGTCCCGTTTCGTGCGTGCGGACGAATGCAAGGGTCTGACCGTCGGGTGAAAATCTAGGGCCCCAGTCATGGTTCAATGCGGGTGGCTGCGTGATGCGGTGCGCAGAGAGATCTTTCATGGACAGCATGAAGATACTCGACGTGCCCTGAGCGGATTCTCCAACAAATGCCACTTCCCTTCCGTCGGGAGACCAGTCGAGATCACCACGCTTGGTGGCGCCGCTGGTCGCATAAAGCTTTCGCAGAGGCCCCCCGGTGGATGGCACGGAATAGATGACACGCTCCGTGCCGGAAAAACGCGAGAAAGCCACCTGAGTTCCGTCCGGTGACCAGACCGGACAGCAATCTTCGGCGTGGTCAGTGAGCTGGATGAGCTGCGAGCTGTTGAGAGGCTTGACGAAGATTCCCGAGTTTTGTGGGGAATTGCCTTCGCGACGAAACGCCACCCGATTGCCATCGGGAGAAAAGGCGGCATCGCTGGTCGGGTCGGGAAGGTTGGTCAGGGGAAAGAGGTGGCCGCTTCCCTCTTTCTCAGCGTTCAACTTCTCTCCCTTTGCCTCCATCTCGGCGCGCGTGGAGTGAAACCTGTCGATCAGGTCCGAAGAGAACCATACGACGACGAATAAAGCGGCGAAGGCAAGAACCAGCCGCAGCCATTTCCTTTTTTTGGTGGGGAGATCGGCAGCCGCCTCAAGAGTTGGAAACGCTGCCGCATCGGGAAGAACAGGATCGGGGAGAGCGCCTTCTCCCGCTGCGGCACCCGACAATGCCGGTTTCCATTGCGGGATTGGCACTGCGATCGGAGTTTTCGGATCCGAATCGGGGACAACCACTTCCACCTGCGCCAGGAAGCGGTACCCGCGCCGCGGCAGGGTCTCAATGTACTTGGGATCGTCGGCGGAGTCGCACAGGGCGTCACGCAGCTTGTTTACCGCGGCGTTCAGGCCGTGATTGAAATCCACGAAGGTGTCGCCGGGCCAGAGCTGGCTGCGAAGTTCTTCGCGGGTTACGAGCTGCCCGGGACGCCTGACCAGCAATGCCAGAATCTCAAACGGCTGGCCGACCAGCTTCAGCTTCGTGCCGTGCTTCCAAAGCTCATGGGTGTGCAGATCGACCTCGTAGGGCCCGAACTTCAGCCGATCTGAACCGTTGATGTCTGTCATTTGTGCTGTCTAGCGTTAGACGATTCAATCGATATTACGTCTGTTCACGCCGGGCAGTTCCCACAAACTGCCCTTGAATGAGCATTTTAGCCGATGAGGTGCGATGTGCTCAAAAATGAGTCGCGTTGCATTGTGGTAGTTGGCGGCAAACGGCACCGTGGGTCCCATCAGGCCCGGATCGAAAGAAACTCAATCACCGGGTGGGAGGGGATTATGAGACAGAACGACTCAAGTAGGTTATTTGCAAAGAAAATCGTCGGCTCGATGGCACTGACATTGGTATTGGTGGCATTGGGCTCGCAGCAGGCTCTCGCCGCCAAGCAGCCTGCCCAACAATGCAGTCTGGCGATCGTCACGAAGCAACCAGTCGGGTCAGCCCAGATCTGCGATGCCAAAACCGTCCGCAATCTGGCCAAACAGGGGAGGGTCTTTGAACAGAACCAACTGGGAATGGTGTCCATGCTGGCCATCGGTCAGGGTTACGATCCGGCAGAAGCGCTGACGTGGTTTCAACGTGCAGCGCAAAGCGGCTATGCTCCGGCCCAGGTCAATCTGGCTGTGATGTATATCAACGGCTGGGGGGTGGGCCAGAACTACGGCATCGCGTTGCATTGGCTACATCGAGCGACCGATCAAGGAGACGGGCGCGCCTATTACAACCTTGGGATTCTCTACCTGCAGGGGAGTGGAGTGCCCAAGGATGCTGCGGAGGCCCTGAAGTATTTCCAGAAAGGAGCAGACGCGGGAGACACCAGCGCGGAGACCAATCTTGGATACATGTACGACCAGGGGATGGGAGTGGGACGCGACCTTGACGCCGCGGTGCGCTGGTATCGCAAGGCAGCCGATGCGGGCAACGCTCTCGCGCAGAACAATCTCGCGGACTTGTATCTGCGAGGAGAAGGCATGCCGCAAGATGATGCGAAGGCGTTTCAGTTGTTCCAGCAAGCTGCCGCACAAGGACAGACGGGGGCGCGCATCAAGTTGGGATATATGTACTCGTCCGGGCGCGGAACTGCGAAGGATGTCGAGACCGCTTACGCATGGACCTCAGCGGCCGTTGCTGCGGGTGACGGACGCGGACGCGACTTGCTGCGGACTATGGAGAGGCAACTCTCTCCCGCACAGATTGCCGCAGCCTCGGAGCGAGCCAAGAAGCTGAACGCCGAGGGAGAAGCGACACTCACGGCACGGGCCTTTGAACAATGAAGCGGGCCGGACTGAAAAATGCGCGGCCGCCCGTCGAGCGGCCGCGCTTGCCGTAGTTCTGCTACCTCACTTGCACAAGGAAGTTACGGGTTGCAGGTGTTGTTGTTGTGGTTGGGATTGCTGCAAAGTGGTCCCAGGTTCGTGTTCGGATCGGGCACGCTGATCATGGCGACCGGACCCGCCTTGTGCTCCCCGTTGAACGGTGTGGGCTTGGTCACATCGAACGTGCAACCGTTCACGTTGGCATCATTGGGGTCGTTGAACCAGAAGCCCACGTGGAACGTGTTTGTAGGTGCGAGGGTGGCATCAGGATCGAACCCAAAGATCTGGTCCAGCAGGATCGTCTTGATGGTCGCTTTGAAATGCCCTTTCCCGTTGGCCTGCAAGTCACTCTGATACCACGCCATGCCAAAGTTGGTGAAGTTCGGATCGACGGTTCCGTCGAATAGCAGGTTGCTGCGTTGCACGGTGAACATGTCGAAGGCAAGGTGCGGCTTCAAGTTGTCGCCCTCAATCGTGAGGGTATCAGCCAAAGCGCCACGCTTCACGGTGACGTGAGCCGTCGGCGTGGGTCCGCCTGGAGCGCCCAGGCAACTCAGGAACTTCGGATTGGGGTGAAGATCAAACTCGATTTCCTTGGCCTGTGCGGTTGCCCAAGAGGTGAGCGAAGCCACGGCAACTACCGACAAGAAGAACCGGCAGAGAAATGAGCGTTGAAAGCTGCGGATTAAACTGGTCACTGTACTGTCTCCTTCTGAAATTCTGAATAGGGTGTAAGACGACGGGAAATTCGCCCTTCATTCGCAGAACGGAGGCGACTCCCGATGGAAGCGGCTTTCCCGCGCTGGAATGCGCGGCAGACCGCCTTGCTGCACCCCACTCCCTGCACTACAATTCCCCGCAGAGTTTTTGGGGCAGTGCCAACATAGTTCTTGCGCCGAGGGAAGTCTTAAAGATGGCGCAAGGAACTTGTAAAGAAATCCCAAATTTCTTCCAAATACACCTATGGTTTTAGAACCAAAGGGGTTATACGAGTTCGCGGACTTTCGTCTCGACCCCGCGCAGCATCTCTTGCTGCGTCATGGCAAGCCCGTGCCACTCACTCCCAAAGCATTTGAACTGCTAATGGTACTGGTCCAGAGTGGCGGGCGTCTGCTGACTAAAGACGACCTGATGAAGACCGTGTGGCCCGACAGCTTTGTAGAGGAGGCTAACCTTACCGTTAACATTTCTTCGCTCCGCAGGGCGCTCGGGGATCCGATCGAAGGACAGGCCATGATTGAAACGGTCCCGAAACTCGGATACCGCTTTGTGACGCCGGTTAAGAAATTGGCAGAGTCTGAGGAAGATTTCGGGACAAATGCTCCAGTGAGCGCGCCGGAAGCTAAACCTCGGCTTAAGCCCACAACGACGGACACAAGAGAACGAGTCTGGATTGCAGGACTCGTCATACTCGTGCTCGCTGTTGCGGGAGGTCTGCTTTTTCGCTTTGTGAGCCGTCCGACTGCGGCGCAGAAACAGAGTACGGCGCCGCGGCGGCTCGCCATTCTTCCCTTTCAGAACCTGCGCAAGGATCCAGCCACGGACTTTCTTGGCTACTCGCTCGCCGATGCGGTCATCACGAAGCTCGGATACGTCCAGTCACTGCGGGTTCGGCCATCGTATGCCGTGGCGAAGTATCGAAATCAAGGAGCGGACCTTTCTCAAGTCGCGAGCGACCTGAATGTCGACACGGTCCTTACCGGCAACTTTATTGTTGACGGCCAGGATCTCCGCATTACCTGCCAACTCGTCGACATTTCCAGCCAGAACATCCTTTGGAAGGGCGCCATCGATTTGAAATACGAGAAGCTCCTGGCCGTTCACGACAATGTCGCCCAGGAGATCGTCAAAGGACTGGAACTGAACCTCTCCCCATCCGAAGCCGAACGCTTGAAGCCCGACAAACCAGTAAACGCCACCGCCTACGAATATTATTTGCGGGGAGTGGATCTGTATTCGAGAAGCGAGTTCCCTATGGCAGCCCGGATGTTCGAGAAATCGGCGGAACTGGATCCTAATTTTGCTTTGACATGGGCTTACCTGGGGCGGTCGTACAACGCGAGCGCGTCATTTCAATTTGGCGGACGCGATGACTATCGCAAGGCGGAAACTGCATTTGACAAAGCGATCGCGTTACAGCCGGAGCAGATTGAAGCGCGCGTCTACATCGCCAATTTCCTCACGGACACTGGCCGGGTTGAACAGGCGGTACCGATTCTGCGCGCTGCGCTGAAGGCAAACCCAGATCATGCGGAAGTCCACTGGGAACTGGGATACGCTTATCGCTTCGCCGGTATGCTCGATGAATCCGTTGCCGAATGTACGCTGGCGCGGAAAATCGATCCCGGCGTCAAGATCAACAGTTCGGCTCTGAATGCTTACCTGTACCTTGGCAAGTACAACGAATTTCTGGCGACTCTCCCGAAGGCCGAGAATACGGCTTTCCTCGTTTTTTATCGTGGGTTCGCTGAATACTACAAAGGCGAGCAGGAGGAATCGGCCAGGAATTTTGATCGCGCTTACGATCTCGACCACACATTACTTCAGGCGCAGGTGGGAAAAGCGTTAAGCTACGCGATTGCAAAACAGAACGCAAAAGGTCTGGAAATGCTACAGGCTGCGGAGAACAAAATCCACGAGCGCGGTGTCGGCGATTCTGAAGCGATCTACAAAATTGGGCAGGCGTATGCCATTTTAGGCGACGGCGCGTCGGCGCTGCGCGTGCTTCGACTGAGCATTGAGAATGGATTCTTCGCCTATCCTTACTTCGCGCGCGACCCGTTGCTCGATAGACTCCGCCAGGACCCAGAGTTCAGGCGTTTAATGAAAACGGCCGAGGAGCGGCACCAGGCATTCCGGAAGACGTTCTTCTAATTTCGGGCGAAACTTACCTTCCTTCGCTTGGGATACCGGGCGAGTGGACACAGTTCGCTCTCTGAGGCTCTGATGAAACTTCGCATTCTGGCTGCCATCGTCTTGATCTTCACGGTTGGGTTGGCATTTGGTGCGTCCGATCCCACGCCGGAACGCGTCGACGGATACATCCGCGCCGAGATGGCCAGGCAGCACATCCCCGGGCTGGCACTGCTTGTGGCACGTCGAGGAGAGATCGTCCGCGCGCAGGGATATGGATTGGCCAATGTAGAACTGCAGGTGCCGGTGAAGCCTGAGACGATTTTCCAATCGGGCTCAGTCGGGAAGCAGTTCACGGCGACGGCGGTCATGATGCTTGTCGAAGAAGGCAAGGTGGGTCTGGAAGATCCTCTGAGCAAGTATTTCCCGGACGCACCCGCGGCCTGGAAGCAAGTGACGGTACGGGAGTTGCTCAGCCACACCGCCGGCTTCACCGATTACCCGAAGGATTTCGACATGCGTAAGGACTACACGGAAGAGGATCTGCTGAGGATCGTCGAGGGCATTCCGTTGGCGTATCCACCGGGCACCAGTTGGAGCTACAGCAATCTTGGATATTTGACCCTGGGGATTCTGATCCATAAAGTCGCGGGTGAATTTTACGGAGACTTTCTGCAGGAACGGATCTTCCGGCCGCTTGACATGGGCACCACGCGAATTATCAGCGAGGCCGATATCATCCCAAACCGCGCCGCCGGGTATCGCCTGGTGAAAGGGGAAATCAAGAACCAGGAATGGGTCGCGCCCAAGCTGAACACGACCGCAGATGGCAGCTTGTATTTTTCCGTACTCGACCTGGCGAAGTGGGATACCGCACTCTACACCGAGAAACTTCTCAAGCGTTCCACCTTGCAGCAGATGTGGACTGTCACCAACCTAAGCAACGGGCAGGTGAACTCCGGCCATTACGGCTTTGGCTGGTTCATTCAGGATCGAAAGGGCCATCATGTGGTGGAACATGAGGGACAATGGCAAGGGTTCGAGACGCAGATCTCCCGCTATGTCGACGACAAGCTTACGGTAGTCGTGCTCACCAATCTTGATGAGGCAAACCCGGGGGAGATTGCCCATGGCGTCGCGGAGATGTATCTGCAGGGCAGCAAGTAGACCGGCGCCGCAACTTTTCAGCCGCGACGAGACTGATGATTCCTTGCTCCAATAAAAAAGCGCGGACAGGAATGCCCGCGCCCTAACGACAAGCTCAATTTCTAGACTAGCTTTTCGCCGATGCTCTTGGCTTGGGTGAAGAGGTAGAGGTAATCCGGCCCTCCGGATTTCGAATCGGTACCAGACATGTTGAAGCCACCGAACGGGTGCGCTCCGACCATGGCTCCGGTGCATTTGCGATTCAGGTAGAGGTTACCGACGTGGAATTCCCGAATTGCACGATCAAGCTTCTCGCGCGAACTCGAGTAGACAGCGCCGGTAAGGCCGAATTCTGTATCGTTAGCAATTTCCAGCGCGTGATCGTAGTTTCTCGATTTGATAACGGCCAGCACTGGTCCAAAAATCTCTTCCTGTTCGAGTGTCGACTTGGGCTGGATGTCAGCAATCACGGTCGGCTGAATGAAGTACCCTTCGCCGGCGCTGGTCGCTCGCGCGCCGCCGGTGATCAGGCGTCCTTCCTTCTTGCCGATCTCAATGTAGCGCAGGATGTCGTTCATCGAGCCTTCGTTGATGACGGCAGCCATACCGGGATTCTCCACTGGATCGCCGATGGTAATGCGTTCCACGCGTGATTTCAGCTTTTCGAGGAACTTGTCGTAAATGCGCTCGTCGATGATCGCTCGTGAGCAAGCCGAACACTTCTGTCCCTGGAAGCCGAATGCAGCCTGGGCAACGCCCTCTACGGCCGAGTCGATGTCGGCATCGGCGTCGACGATGATAGCGTCTTTGCCGCCCATTTCGAGGATGGTGCGCTTGATCCAGGCCTGGCCCGGTTGCTGGGTCGCGGCCGACTTGTTGATGTGCAGTCCTACCTCGCGCGAGCCGGTGAATGCGATGTAGCGAACTTTGGGATGGAGAACCAGGGCGTCGCCGAAACTAGCGCCGCCGCCCGGGCAGAAGTTCACCACGCCTTCCGGCATGCCGCATTCTTCGAGCAACTCCACGAACTTGGCAGCAATGGTCGGCGAATCGCTCGAGGGTTTCAGGACGACTGTATTGCCACTCACGATGGAAGCCAGCGTCATGCCGGCCATGATCGCGCAGGCGAAATTCCACGGCGGAATCACGGCGCCAACTCCGAGCGGAATGTACGTCAGGGTATCGCGCTCGCCGGGCAACTGAATCGGCGGCTCCGCGTTGGCAAAACGTAGAGCTTCGCGGGCGTAGAACTCACAGAAATCAATCGTTTCCGAGATGTCGGCATCCGCTTCGAGCCAGTTCTTGGAGACTTCAAAGACCAGCCAGGCCATGTATTCGAGTTTGCGCTCGCGCATTACATCGGCCACCCGGAACAAGAGCGATGCGCGCTCTTCTACCGTGGTGCGACTCCAGTGCGTGAAGGCGCTGAGGGCGGCTTGCACCGCCGGCTCCACATGTTCCTTCCCGGCTTTCTGGTGAACGCCCACGACCTGAGAGGGCTTGGCGGGATTGAGGGACCGGATCTTGTCGGAGGTCTTGATGCGCTTCCCGCTGATGATCAGGTCGTATTCGCGGCCCAGTTGGCCACGGACTTTATCGATGGCGGTCCGCATTTTGCGAACGTTGTCTTCGCGGGTGAAATCAACAAAAGGCTCGCTCTTGAATGCGCCTTCGTGCAGGCGGACTTGCAAGCGAGGTGGGGCTTCCATAGTTGCCATATGAGTTCCTTTCAGACAGGTACTTGAGCAGGACAACAAAATGATATTTTACACCCGCCAAGGTGGCCTTGGCGGGCACCTGCTCTTCTCTGGGCAACGCTCCTCGCTCGGCCGGACTAGCGAAGACTTCCCTTTCGAGACTTGGGCGATGGCGGGTCTGAAGGTTTATCGGCTGGATATGGCGCGGCACCGGGCGTCGACGCTGCGGGAGGACTGCCTTTGGTATCAGGCGCCGCTGCCGTTTCCTTGAGGTATGCCTGCGACAGCGTACCTTTGCTGGTGGCGATGGGGAGAAGCGTTGGGTAGAACTGCACGAATGTTGTATCTACGGCCGCATGAGAGGAATGACAGGAATAGCAGTCGGCGGTCTGCGGAATCATTTTAGAGATTTTGCTGTCTCCGAAAGGAAAGAAGGCCCACTTCCCCGGAAAACGAGCCTCATCTTTCACGTGCACTTCCACACCCATGAGTTCGGTTCCCTGGTAGCTACCTGCCTGATTGATGGAGCCCTTGCTCTGCGCGCCGCGGACTTCAAGCACTAGCATGGTCTTGTCGGGCCATGTGCCGGTGTTGAGGAACGACTTGTACGCATCCGGATTCACGAACACGTTGTCGAACATGTCATGGCCCATCCGCATGGCTGGGTTGTAGCTCATGTCGAAACCGGTCGTGAGATAGACCCATTCGCGATAGGGTTCTGGAAATTTTAGTTGGCCGTCGCTCGTGTACTGCGGGGCCGCCGCATTTTGGCCGAGGGCAGCACTAGACAGGAGGATCATGAAAGCTGCCATCAAGACGAAGGAAGCTGTATAGGTCTTCATTGTTGTTTTCACCCCGTAGATTTTTGTTTCCAGAAATCTCAGACTGTTAAGCGTGGTTCCAGCATGACGTGGCAGCCGCAAAAAGACGAGGCCGGTCCCTGCATCGTAGCGTGAACTGGCTGCATTGTTCATGCTTTCTGGTGCGACGTAGAATACGATTCACCGTATGGATGCCACGAAGATACGCCCGCAGGCGCCACAGTGGTTGTGGGTTGGCGCGATCTGGCTGGGCCTGGCGCTGTTTGACGCTACACAAAATGTTGTAGTCATGCGCGCGGAGGGCATGCAGCACGCATGGGTTCGCCTGTTTCTTACCCTGGTTGCATCGTGGCTACCCTGGGCGCTGGCGACACCGGTAGTGATCTATTTGGGGCGCAATTTTCCGCCAGTCCACTGGAGGCCGGTCTCGACGTGGGTGGTGCATCTTGTAGCGTGGGCCGCACTGGGACTGACCTTTGCCGCATGGGTGGTGTGGCTGGAATTCTTGCTGAACCCGTGGGCGAAGGCAACGGCCCCACCAGCCTTCCGCCATGCGTGGTTCGACAAGTTCTACAACGGCTTGCTCTCATCCATCGTGCTTTACGCGACGATCCTCATCATCACCCATCTGCTGGATTCCCGTGAGCAACTGGCGAGAGAGCAGACGGAGACCGCGCGACTCAATGAACAACTGTCCAAAGCGCAGTTGAGCGCCCTTCGCCAGCAGATCGAGCCTCACTTCCTGTTCAACACGCTCAATGCCATCGCCGGACTTGTGCGCGAAAAAAGAAACGACGATGCGGTCAGCATGATCGTCGGCATGAGTGATTTTCTGCGGCGGGTGCTGGACGATTCCCACCGGCAACAGGTGCCGCTGGGTGAAGAGATGGAATTTTTGCAAAAGTATCTGAATATTGAAAAAGCGCGATTCGGGGAAAGGCTTCAGGTCCACGTAGACGTCCCAAGTGAACTGTTTCCGGCGCAGGTTCCCAGCCTGATCCTGCAGCCGATGGTAGAAAACGCGGTGAAACACGGCATCGCGAAGCGGGCGCATGGCGGAGCGATTCGAGTGAGCGCGTCACGCTCCAATGGCGTCCTGACCATGAGCGTTTATAACGATGGCCCCGGTTTGCCGGCAGATTGGGAGACAAGCCGTCCGGGCATCGGGATCTCAAATGTTCGAACACGCCTGCAGGGCCTTTATGGCGATCGGTTCGAATTGAAAATGCGAAATCAAGATCCCGGCGGCGTACAGGTGTCGCTTTCCGTGCCGTACGTAGGGACACCGGCGCGAGAGGAATGATTCGTGGACCGCGCTGGAAATCCTACGAAGATACGCGCACTCGTGGTCGATGATGAGCCACTAGCACGCAGCAATCTGACCGTGCTGCTGCAGCACGACCCAGAAGTGCAACTCATCGGAGAGTGCGGATCCGGCATGGATGCGCTGGCAGAGATCCGCGATAAGAAGCCCGATCTCGTATTCCTTGATGTTCAGATGCCGGAGTGCGACGGCTTTGACGTGCTCGAGCTCTTGGGAAAAGATCAGCCCGCCGCCCTCGTATTTGTGACGGCGTACGACCAGTATGCTCTGCGAGCTTTCGAGGCCGGGGCGCTTGATTATCTGTTGAAGCCATTCGACGATGCGCGATTCGAGCGGGCACTCCGGCGGGCGAAGGAGCGGATCGCGCTTGGCAAGGGCACGACCGGAAGACCAGAGCGCCTGGCCGTCAAAAGTGCGGGACAGATCGCATTCCTGAAAATCTCGGAGATCGACTGGATTGAAGCCGCCGATTATTATGCGTGCCTGCACGTGGGCCCGAGAACGCATCTGTTGCGCCGCACTTTGTCAGAACTTGAACAGGATCTGGAACCGTCGGCATTCTGCCGCATTCATCGCTCAGCGATTGTGAATCTGGAGAGAGTCCGGGGTCTCGAACTTGGCGAAGACGGTGAATATGGCGTGCTGCTCGAGCATGGAACCAGACTCCGGCTGAGCCGGCGCTACCGCAAGCAATTACAAGCTCGATTGGGCATCCGGGATTCCCAATCGTGCTGATGCAGCAGCTACGCTTTGTCGCACCGAAGTGAGGCCAATTCAGCGAACGGCTCCCACCAGGACTTCCTCAGGCTCTAGACGAGCCGTGAAATGCCGGAGGAATGGAGCTTCGTAGCTGAGTTTCATCCCCCGGATGCGGTCGCGATGTTTCCAAACTTCCAGAATGATTTCGACAACGTAGTCGATGTGGCTTTGCGTGTAGACGCGGCGAGGGATTGCCAGACGAACCAGATCCATCTTGGCAGCCGGGCCAAACATCAGCGTGCCGATTTCTACCGAACGAATACCTCCTTCGAGATAGAGTTCATTGGCGAGTGCAACGGCGGGAAAGTGATCGGCAGGTATGTGGGGTAGGAAAGCCCGAGCGTCGATGTAAACTGCGTGCCCTCCGGGAGGTTGCACGATCGGCACGCCTTGCTCGGCAATGTGATTCCCGAGGTAGGCGGTAGACGCGATACGATATCGCAAATAATCCTCGTGCAGGGCCTCCTGTAGGCCGACGGCGATAGCCTCGAGATCGCGCCCTGCGAGACCCCCATAGGTCGGATAGCCCTCGGTGAGGATCAGGAGATTTTTCTCCTGTTGCGCCAGCAAGTCGTCATTCGTGCAGAGAAAACCTCCGATGTTGGCCATGCCATCTTTCTTCGCTGACATGGTGCAACCGTCGCCGTAGCTGAACATTTCCTGGGCAATTTCTTTGGGAGTCTTGTTCTCAAAACCACGCTCGCGGATCTTGATGAAATAGGAATTCTCCGCGAAGCGGCAGGCGTCGAAATAGAGCGGGATGTGATGGCGGCGGCACACAACGCTCACGGCCTTCACGTTTTCCATGGAGACCGGTTGACCTCCTCCGGAATTGTTGGTGACGGTGAGCATGACGAGAGGAACGCGCTCTCGACCAACTTTTTGAATCAGCGATTCCAGTGCCTCGACGTCCATATTGCCTTTGAAGGGATGTTTGAACGCAGGCTGGCGACCTTCCGGAATGACAATATCTACCGCTTCGGCCCCAACGAATTCGACATTGGCGCGCGTGGTATCGAAGTGCGTGTTATTCGGAACGATGTCGCCTTTCTTGCACATTACGCTGAACAATATGCGTTCGGCGGCGCGGCCCTGGTGCGTGGGAATGACGTGGCGGTAGCCAAAGATATCCTGGACGCTGTCGCGAAACCGATCGAAACTGCGGCTACCCGCGTAGCTCTCGTCGCCTTCCATTACGGCGGCCCACTGGTGAGTGGACATAGCTCCGGTGCCGGAATCGGTCAGCAGGTCAATGAGAACGTCGTCGGCCGGCAGCAGAAACAGGTTGTAATTGGCAGCACGCAGAAAAACCTCGCGTTCAGCGCGAGTGGTCCAGCGGATCGGCTCTACACTCTTGATTCGAAAGGGCTCAATGATAGTGCGAGGCATTCGGAAGTCTCCCCCTTTAGCTCACACCGGCACGAAAGGACTGTCAGTGATGGGGATCACTTCGAGAAAGCGAAAGAGCCTAGCCACAATCTTTATGGGACGTTGACGGTGTCACGCCGTTCGGCGGGGACGTAATTCACGGCAGCGGTGCGGTCGAGCTTGTCCCAGGCGAAGGGACGGCCTTGGATGGCGCGCTTCAGCGTCCGGAAAAGCACGATCGAGAAGAGTTGACGATAGGCGAAACGTTGTAACCACACCTGGCTTAACAGCCAGCCATCTTCGCGCGCTTCAGGGCGACGCCGCTCGAGGGCAAAGGCAATCGCCGACGCGATGAAATCAATCACAAGAAATGCTACGAAGAAAATCAACAAGCGCTGGAAGCTCGCCGGGTCGGTGGATTCCGGATGGAAATATTTCTGGACGAAGTACCAGATGGTACCCACCGCGAACATCACATCAATAAACGGGGACACGAGCGGCAGCAAAATCTGGAAGATGAGGATGTTGGGCAGCGCGACGAATCCCAGAGCGCCTTTGCGCGCGAAGACGTCACTGTGTTTCCACACGGCTTGGAGGATGCCGAAGGACCAGCGGAAGCGCTGCCGCATGAGGGCATTGGCATTCGTGGGCGCCTCGGTGAAAGCGAGCGCCAAATCTTCGTATTGGACGCGGTAGCCGTTGCGCAACAACGCCATCGTAAGATCGGCATCTTCCGCGACCGTATCCACGTGGTAGCCACCTGCCTCGCGGACGGCGGACACACGCCACGCCCCAATCGCACCCGGCACAACGCTCACGGCCCCCATGGTGTTCAGCGCGCGACGCTCGAAATTCTGGCTGGTGATGTATTCCAGAGCCTGCCAGCGGGTCCAGAGATTGACTCGGTTGCCGACTTTGGCATTTCCGGCAACGGCTCCAACCTTGGGATTCAGGAAGTGCGGCACCATGCGGGAGATGGCGTCGGGAGCAATAATCGTATCGGCATCAATGCCGACGAATAGTTCGGCGTCGCCGATGTGCTGGAGCCCGTAATTGAGTGCCTCCGCCTTGCCTCCGTTGGGCTTGGCGAGAATCAGCACACGGCCCGCCGCCTCTTCCGCGGCGAAGGCGCGGCGTGTGACTTCCAGGGTGCGGTCTTTGGAGCCGTCGTCGATGACGATCACGCGCACATCCGGATAATCGGAGTCGAGCGCGCCCTGCACGGTGCGCTCGATGACCTTCTCTTCGTTGTAAGCAGGAATCAGGATGGCAACCTTGGGATGGTAAGCCGCGATCTGTTCTGGCGTTCCGTAAACTTGGGAGCGCAAACGGTCATAAACGGCCAGCACGCCAATAAAAATTAGGCGTCCGGTCATCAGGATATCGCCCAGAAAGAAAATGACCGTAATTCCCGTGAGCGTGGCGCTGAAGAGCCAGAAGCCGATCCAGTTCAGGCGGGCGGCCCACAATTCATTCGTCGGTACGGGCGGCATG
>Ga0265338_10001983_pt1 | contig 31879 bp, 25 predicted proteins | sample 42126metaG_FD_193579 | JGI IMG/M metagenome (GOLD analysis project Ga0265338, IMG submission 193579) | Rhizosphere microbial communities from Carex aquatilis grown in University of Washington, Seatle, WA, United States - 4-21-26 metaG | ecosystem: Host-associated > Plants > Roots > Rhizosphere...
TATGAGGAGGCGCGGACCATGGATGCCGAGAGCGCCTCCGAAAACGAGGCACCGTCGTGTCGAGCCGTCCTCGCGACGGCCTATTGTGGCGGCTGGTTAGGCACCGGATAGCGCTGCGAATACTCCCCAATCCCATCCGCAATCTCTTGCGCGACTTTTTGTCGCCACGCCGGCGACCCAAGCAGCGCCAAGTCGTTGGGATTGGTGAGGAAGGCCATCTCCACGAGTACGGCCGGCATCTTTGTATGCAGCGTGACGTAGAGGTGGCTCTTAACCACGCCATCGTCTTTCGTTCCATCGTTGGCAAGATGGGTTTCGATCATCCGCGCCAGCGCTACGTCATCGGGCTTGGAGATATAACAGGTCGTCCCGTAGGGGCCGGAGTTGATGAACGCATTGGTATGGATGCTCACGAAGAGCCGAGCCCCGGCGTTGTTCGCCACGTCTACGCGAGCTTGAAGCTCGTCGCGCGCGCTATCGTTGGGTGCGAAGACGTCGACGTCGGTGTCGCGCGTGAGCTTAACCTGCCAGCCTCGCGCGACGAGGAGATCCCGCAACCGCTTCGCGGTGTCGAGATTGAGGGTAGCTTCGCCCAGGCCGCTATGCTGCGAGCCCGGATCGCTTCCGCCGTGGCCGGGATCGATGACGATGAGGCGTGGATTGGTCGGGACGTACTTGCTGCGCGGGCCGGCCGAGCCGAACTTCCACGTAGAATCCTGCGGATTCGACCAAGCAGAGTTTGCGGCGTCCTCCGGCGCCGGCGTTACCGGTGCGGCGTTCTGCTGCGCCACCGAAACGATGCTTCCGACGCTTCCATTGCCAGATCGCGGGCCGTCAGCTACCTCCTGCGCGCCGATCTGCACGGTGAGGCCGCTGGTCGACGGTAAGAAATTGATTGACTGCTGGCCTTCCAGCGACAAGGCGATGCGCACCGTCGAAGGATCGACTTGACGAACCCGCATCGAAACCAGCGGGCTCGACTCGTTCTGTTCGATTGCCGGGCCCTGCAGCTGCGCACTCTTGATGTCGATCCAGAAGCGGTTGTCGGGCGCACGCAAGCGATGCCACTCGTATGAGGCGTCGCCGGAGACCACGATTGCTACTGAGGCGCCGTCGTCGCTCGGCGTAACCGTCACGCCGGTAACGAGCGTGGGTCCATTATTCGATCCGGGCGCCGGCTCGGGCGTCGGCGAGTTCATATCCGCAGTCTGCGCAGACGCGCCGGCGCTTGCGGCGTAATTACCAGCCGCAAAAGTGAGCGTGACGTCGCCGCTGCCGTCGTTTCGCGGCGGCTGCGCCGCCGTTCCCGGCGCGAGCTGCACGGTCACTTGTGTCGTCGGCGTTCGAACCGTACCAGACGAACGAACGTCGAGGCTGCGCACGCCGCCGACGTTGATATTCTTCGTACCGGTTAGGCCCGTCGCGACGCCGTCGAAAGCGTAGGTGATGGAGTCGCCGCCCTGCCGCACGATCCGCGGTCGAATCGGCGCGCCGGCATGAGCCACCAGGACGACGGCGCTGCCGTCTTGGCGCACGTCGAAAGCGGCCAGCTGCGGTTGCAGGACGTTGGTCGAACCGTCTTGCCGCATCGCGAGATCGAGCGAACCGAGCAGTTCGTTGAGCGGCAGATACGCTTCGGTTCCGCGAAGGAACGGGGCAAAGCTGGCCTGCAGCGCAATCGGTCCAATGTCGTAGCGGCGGTCTCCGATCGCAAAGCTGACGACCGTCGGTACCGGCGTGGAAATCAGTATGTAGCGCTCGCCGGTGCGCCACGTCAGCTGTGCCCCGGTTGCCCGTAAAAGCGTTTGGAATCCGGGATCGCCAACGCCGATGGCGGTCGCTCCCGCGGTAGTCGCGACGTGGGTAAACGAGATCGTCTGTCCGCGGTAGACGACACGCAATGGAGCGTCGGCGCGGGCGGGCAGCACCAGCAGCCCGAGCACCGCGACGATGCTACCAATCGTTACGATGTAGCGGTTGATCCAGCTCAAGATGCCCTCCGGGTAGCGTTTCCAGGCGCGCGCCGTTCACGGTCACTTGGACCGCGTCGACGCCGGGAAGTCCGGTAATCGTATAGATGAGCGCTTTAAACTCGCCGTTTTCACCGAACGTCCCCCCGGCTTGGCGCGCCACTTCCTTAGAAAGATCGACGGTTGCCGTCGAGCCGGTGAGATTCACGCTCTGTACGCGCGTTCCGGGTGGAAAGCGAATGGCGCCAACGTCGTTGGGCGGACCTGCGACTGCTTCGACGGCGGCGTACACCAGTGTGTTGTGACGGTGCTCGGCGTCGCTCTCGCCCGGCTGCTGCGGCCGCAGGGAGACGCGCATATTACCCATAGTCGTGCCGTCGAGCTTGGTGAAATAAACGGCGATGCTTTCGCCGTTCGCGGCGGGACGATGAGAGAGAAAGTACCACGTGCTTGCGGCCACGAGTGCCAAGAGCACGACGAGGACGACCAGGCGAGTCGAGCTCACGTTGAACCGTAATTCGCGAAGGTCGGCCAAAATACCCTCGTCGAAGGCGTGTTTGATGGTAGCGCGGCATTGAAATGGCTGGCGAAAACGATTCGTAGCGAGTGTCGCGCATTGGAGCGCGCGCGCCTCCGTTTCGTACGCGACCCCACCGAAAAGAGGCTGCACGTCGTACGCACGACGGGCCGGCGACTGCGTTCGCTGTTGGAAGACGTCGGCGATGTCGCGCCGCGTCGCGACCTTCTCAAGCGGGTCAAGCGTGCAGCGGCAGCCACCGACGCCGCCCGCGACGCGACCATCGTCCTACGGCTGCTCGAGAACAACGTAACGTCCAGCGAACGCGAGTTGGCCCAGCCGCTCTTCGATCGGCTGCGTGAAAAGGAGGTTGCCGCTACTCGCGATGCGTGCCGCCGGCTGCGGCGGGCCCGTTTCGACAAGTGAAACCGCAACGAATCGACCTGCGCGGCGCTCGCAGCGTTGGCGACGTTGCCAAGCGCGTCCTAGAAACGCGCTTAAGTGAAGTACGCGCGCTGGCCGGCATGCTCGATCGACGGGAATGGCCCGGCTTGCACGACTTCCGCATCGCCTGCAAGCGGCTGCGTTACGCGCTCGAGCGCTTTGAAGGGCTCGATTCTTCGTTGGCGCTGGCAGCGGATCGGCTCGCCCGATTGCAAGATGACCTGGGCGAGGCTCACGATCGTGACGTACTATTGACGATTCTGCCTCCGGCCATGGGGCAGACGCAGCGTCGCTTGCAAAGCGAACGCGAGGCGTGTGTCGATCGCGCAATAATGCTTTGGGGCGAAGTGCGCGGGCTAATGCAGGCGATTGACTCTCACCATTTTTGAATATCCCTCTAATCGTTCTCCGTTAGAGCGGCGCTCGCAATGGTGGTAAGAAAAAGGCATGAAGAATTTACGATCCTACCTGCTTGCCGGCGCCCTGGCTGCAGCGGCGCTCGGCGGGGCGACGCTCGGCGCAGCGGCACCGGCGTCGGCGCAAGTCTATGGCGGCGTTTACGTTCAGACCGGCCCACCGGCGCCGATCTACGAACCGTTGCCCGTTTCGCCCGGCCCTGGTTACTACTGGGTAGGCGGCTACTGGAACTGGAACGGCTACCGGTACGTTTGGAATCGCGGTCGCTACGCGTACCGTCCGTACACCGGCGCGACGTGGCGCCCGGGTCACTGGGGACACGATCGTTACGGCTGGTCGTGGCATCCGGGTCACTGGGGGCGCCCGTACTAGACTAGCGAGCCCTTAACGCAACCCTCGTTTACAGCGTCGCCCACCGGCGAGCAACCGCTGGTGGGCGATATCAATTGCGGCGTTGAACGGGCCCTCGATGCAACTTCGCCGCTCGCTTGGCCTCGGCGACGTCGTTTTGTTCTTTGTCGTCGCCGGATCGAATCTGCAGTGGGTCGCGACCGCGGCCGCCGCAGGACCAAGCTCCATCGCGGTCTGGATCATCGGCGCGCTGGCGATGTTCGCGCCGCTTTCGATTGCGGTCGTTTACCTTTCGTCGCGCCATCCCGACGAAGGCGGCCTCTACGTGTGGAGCAAGATCGCCTTTGGCCCCTTTGCCGGCTTCATGACGGGCTGGACGTACTGGGCCAGTAACCTCCCGTACTTTCCGGCGCTGCTTTACTTTGCCGCAGGAAACGCGCTTTTCGTCACCGGCTCTAAAGGCGGTGCGCTCTCCGCGTCGCCGTGGTACTTCATCGCCGTAGCGATCGGCGGCCTGACGCTGGCAACGATCGTCAATATCTATGGATTGCAGGTCGGCAAGTGGCTCAATAATTTCGGCGCCGTGGCGCGCTGGACGGTGACCCTTCTGCTCGTTGCACTCGGGGCGCTCGCATGGTGGAAGTTCGGTCCGGCGACGCCCGTCAATGCCACCACGATCCGGCCGGGATTCGCGCTCAAAGATCTGATTTTTTGGTCGGTCATCGCATTTGCATGGACCGGGCCCGAAGCGATCGCTTTTATGGGCGGTGAGATCAAAAATCCGCGCCGGACGATTCCGGTCGGACTGGTGCTGGCCGCGCCGGCGATTGCCATCATTTATATTGCCGGAACGTTGAGCGTACTCGCCGTGCTTGCTCCGCACGACGTCAATGCCTCGGCGGGAGTTATGCAGGCAATTTCGGCCGCAGCGGCGCGCGTCGGCTGGAGCGCGCTCGTCCCGATCGCGGCCCTGCTGGTCGCGCTGAGCTGCATCGGCAGCACCGGTGCTTGGCTCGGCGCCGTTGCGCGCATCCCCTTCGTGGCCGGCATCGACCACTATCTTCCGCCCGCTTTCGGACGCCTCCATCCGCGCTGGGGCTCGCCCGTCGTCGCTCTGATAACGCAAGCCGTAATCGCGGCGATCTTCATCTTTTTGGGGCAGGGCGGCACCAGCGTCAAGGGCGCGTATGACGTGCTGGTAAGTTCGACCGTCGTCATCACGCTGGTTCCGTTTCTCTTCCTTTTTGCTGCGGCGCTCAAGCTGCGAGCTCCCTGGGGCGTTTCGCTCGCCGCGCTCGTTGGATTGGGCACGACGCTCGCGGCGATTATCTTTGCCGGCTTCCCCGCCGACGACGATCCAAACAAGCCGTTGGCCGTTGTAAAAGTCATCGGCCTCACGGCCGCAATGATCCTCAGCGGAGTGGCGATTTATGCCCTCGGGCGGCGCAGGGCGCTCGCACTCTCCAACGGCGCCTAATTCACCTCACACAGTTGGCCATACACTTACTTACACAGTTCCAAGTGCATGATTACGGCCGTTTCTCCCGATGATATGATGCAACCGCATTAACCCGTCGACTTGCATTCTTAGGAGAAACAAATAAGTGAATACACCCTCAATCCGGACCCTCGTCGGCGCCATGAGCGCCATCGCGGCAGTTGCAATTATCGCAGGCTGTTCTGGATCGCAAGTAAATCCGTCGGCCGGTCAGCCCGGCACGGCGATGCAGGCGCATTCGCCGGTTGGACTCCCGGCTGTCAAGAATCATTGCGACGCCCACGGCGGCGTTCGCGTTACGCCTTGCACGGTCACGTTCGACGCCTCGAGCGCCGGCCCTGACACCGTCGTAGTGCGCACTCCCAAGGCCAAGAAGGGTACGCTCGCCGAGCAGGACACTTGCGGCGGATCTTCCGGCATCGCTACGGTTACGCAAGGTTCGGGCAACGACTGGATCGTCACCGCCGGCCCAACTGCCGGAACGTGCACGGCTGAGTTCGACTTCACGAACCATCACGGCAAGCAAGTCGGATACGCCACCCTGTCGATCACGAATAATCTCTGATCTTCAGAGCACAGACGTAGGAGCTTCGTCACTGCGCCCGTCCCGTAACGTCGCGGCAACTTGCGGGACGGGCGCTTATCCCAGGTAAAGCACGAGCATGTCGGAACATCTTAAAACTATGCGCTCTACAATCGCTACTGTAAACGTTTTAATAGCAGGGCTGTTATCCGCTGCCTTGCTCTGCGCTTGTGGAGGCGGTCCAACGGCAAGCACTCCGCAGCTCTCCTCGCTCGACGTTCAATCCGCGCTCCAAGTGCAGCCGGACAAAGGTTCGAACTTCGGTCGCTGGATCTATAGCGCGCATCTCTATGGCGAAGACCTCAAGATCTACGAGCAAAACGGCAGCTCGCTAATATTGTTTGGAGAATTTACTTCAGGCGTTAAGTTTCCTGAGGGCACGAAAGTTACTCCCAACGGCTGGTGGTACGCGACCAATGCCGGAAACTCGAACGTCCTAGTTTATAAGTCAAAGAAATCCGGTCCGGTCGGTCCGTTCCCGCCGCTTCAAGATAACGGCCAAATCCCGGTCAACGTAGACGCATTGCCGAACCGGCGCCTCGTGGCCGTTTCGAATCAGGGCAGCGGCAGCGTGCCGGGCAGCGTCAGCGTCTACCTTAATCGCCAAACCGATCCCTCGCGCACGCTGACCTACGGTAGCGGGCCGGCCGTGGGAATGGGCATCGCGATCGACCATCAAGGCGACTGCTACTGGAGCTTTAACGGAGCGGGCAGCGGAAGCGGCACGATCGTGAAGTTTACCGGATGCAACGGGAGCGGTACGCTGGTGGTGTCCGGCATCACGAGGGTCGGCGGCATTATTTTCGATCAGAGTGGCAATCTCTACTACGTCGATCAGACTAGCGGAATTTACCAGTGCAAGAAGACGGCGAACTGCAAAAACTTCCTGGGACTGTCAACACCGGGACTTGTGCAGCCGTACAACATGAACTTCGACTATAAGTCGAAGGACATTTGGGTGGCCGATTTAGCGGGCTACATCGTTGAGATTAGTGGCCTCAACAACCCTAAGAAGTTGCAGGTTATGCGCTACGCCGATGGCAGCCCGAGCGATCCGCCGTACGGAGTCGCACCCGCTCCCGGTCAATAGCCGCCGCTGCCGGCGCATGAACTAATACATGCCGGCACGAAGGCCACGTGCCGGTGAAAGCGCTGGATAATACGAGCGAAGAAGGATCTGCAAGCGTAGCTTTTGCCGCGCTTTTACGTCAGTTTCGCGTTCGCGCCGGCCTCTCGCAGCAAATGCTCGCCGACCGCGCTATGCTCAGCGTTCAGGCGGTCAGCGCGCTCGAGCGTGGTTATCGGAAGGTTCCCTATCGTGAAACGTTAGAGCGCCTCGCGGACGCGCTTTCGCTTACGCCCGAAGCGCGCGTCGCGCTCGAGCGATCGGCGCGCCGGGCGCGTCAGAGCCGTACGGCCGAGCCCGAGGCTCCCCCGCCGCATAACCTCCCGCGTCAACTCACGTCGTTTCTTGGGCGCGATGAAGTCGTCAAAGAGATCGGCGAATTACTGCTCAATGCGCCATTGGTCAGCATCGTCGGCACCGGTGGCGCCGGAAAGACGCGGACCGCAATTACCGTCGGCATGAACCTGCTCCATCATTTTCCCGATGGCGTCTGGTTTGTGGAACTCGCTTCGCTGAGCGACCCTATGCTGATCGTGCAGGCTTTAGGGTCGACCCTAGGCGTGCAAGAGTCACCACGCCGGCCGCTCCTCGATTCGATCGTTTCGTATCTCTCGGATAAACGCTGCCTGCTGATTTTCGATAACTGCGAGCATGTCGTCAACGAGGCGCGCCGGGTTGTCGGGTCACTCCTCCGTGAGAACCCTACCGTTAGTCTCCTCACGACCAGCCGTGAATCCCTCACCATTGCGGGTGAACGTGCCTTTCGCATTCCGCCGCTGTCGGTGCCGCCAACGGACGCTTCGGCACCCGACGAAGCGATGACATACGGATCGGTCGCGCTCTTTGCCGACCGAGTTCGCGCCGCCGATGCGCAGTTCTCCGTGACCGTCGCCAACGTCGTTCCAATTATCGAAATCTGTCGCCGGCTCGACGGCTTACCGCTCGCTCTCGAGTTAGCGGCTGCGCGCGCGACGGTGCTGTCGCCGCAGCAAATCGCCGACCGCCTCGATCGCGCCTTCGATTTGCTGACCGCCGTCGAGCAGCGCGGTCCCGAACGCCATCAAACGATGCGCGCGGTGATCGACTGGAGTTACGCGCTGCTCTCGTCCCACGCCCAGTTGTTGTTCGATCGAACCTCTATCTTTGTCGGCAGCTTCACCCTGGATACGGCTGCTGCGGCGTGCTCCGGTGCGGAGTTGCCCGAAGGGGACGTGCTTCAGCAACTGTCGGCGCTGATTGCCCAGTCGCTCGTTGCGACGGACTTTTCACACGGTGAGGCACGCTACCACTTGCTCGAAATCACGCGGCAGTACGCGCGCGAGCATCTCGTCGATCGAGGAGAGGAGCCCGAGCTCGCACGGCGCCACGCCCACGCCTACCTGGCGGTAGCACAGCGCTTAGACCGTGACTGGTACACGGCTCGCGAACGTACCTGGTTTCAGGAAGCCGAGGCCGAACTCGATAACTTTCGCTCCGCGCTGTCGTGGGCTTTGGGGGAGCGCAACGACGTTGAGACCGGGCTCCTTTTGGCCGCTGCTCTTGCGCGCGTCTGGTATTCGCTCTCGCCTCTTGAGGGGCGCCGTTGGGTGCGCATCGCCGCCGAGTCCGACCCGGAGCACCAGTCGCCTGCGGTTCGTGCCGCACTTCTAATTTCCGATGCGATGCTAAGCGGGGCACTGGGCGAGTACGCTGCATCATTGAGTTCGGCGCAACAGGCGCTGGCTTTGCACGAAAGCCTCGATGCCTTGCAAGTAGCGCGCGTGCAACATGCAGCAGGGAGCGCGCTGAGCGCTCTAGGCCAAACCAAGTCGGCAGAAGCGCTGCTGAAGACCGCGCTCGAATCAGCCGAGCAGTTGCGTAACCGCCGGCTTAGCGCACTGCTCTTAGGGGAGCTTGGGACGTCCCGCTCGCGAAGCGGCGATAATGCCGGCGCCCGGCGATTTTATGCCGAGGCGCTTTCGCATTACATTCCGCTCGGCTTTGATCGCGCCGCTGCATCCATCGCCGGGCACCTTGCCGAGGTTGAGTTTGCTTCGGGGAACGTCGATGCGGCGCTCGCGCGCGTCGAAGAGGCGCGCGTCGGACACGAAGCAACCCGAAACCGGCGCTCGGCAGCCAACGACCTGTGTAACATGGCCGCCTATTTGATTTCGCTCGATCGCTTCGACGACGCCCGCCGGCAAGCGATGCGCGCCCTTTCGGCGGCGCGTGACGTTAAGGCCACGGTCCTTACTGCGTACATCCTCCAGCACATGGCGGCAATCGGGATGCTGGAGGAATCCGCTAACGGAACTCTCGATCGCGCGACGATGCTGCTTGGATTCGTCGACGCGCGCTTGGCCGGTCTTGAGGCCGGCCGGGAGTTCACCGAGCAGCAAGAGTACGAACGAATGACCGCTTCCCTGCAGGCAGCGTTAGGAAAGCGCGCCGCCGAACTCATGGCGCTCGGCGCCGAATGGACCGAGGACGATGCGGTCGCCGTAGCACTCGAGTTATAGAGGAGAGCATACTTGAAGGTTTGGAAGGTCGGCGCCGCTGCGGCGGCGCTCCTTATTGCGGCGTGTGCCGGCGCCGCAGCCGTGCCGAGCGCAAGCGCCGGCTTGACGAACGCGGCACAACGGTCAGGCAAAAAAACACCTCACGCTACCAACGTCGTGGTCGTTATCATGGAGAACCGCGACTACGATCTCATCATCGGCAGCTCCAGTGCCCCCTATATTAATGGAACGTTGGTTCCGCAAGCCGCACTTATGACTAATAGCCACGCAGTGGGACACCCGAGCGAACCAAACTACGTGGCCTTCTTCTCGGGTTCGACACAAGGTCTTCACGACGACTCTTGCCCGCATACGTTTACCGCCTACAACGTTGGCCAGGAGCTCATCGCCGCCGGCAAAACGTTCGACGGTTATTCCGAGTCCATGCCGTACAATGGGTACACCGGCTGCGCGAGCGGCGAGTACGCCCGCAAACACAATCCGTGGGTAAACTTCAGCAACGTTCCATCGACCTCGAATTTGGTTTATAACGGCTTTCCGTCATCGCCCCCGACTCTCTCGATAATTGTGCCCAATCTCTGCAACGACATGCATGACTGCAGCACTCAGACGGGCGACACGTGGCTCAAGAATAATCTACCGCCAATCCTCCAGTACAACCAATCGCACAACGGTTTACTAGTCCTAACCTGGGATGAAGCCGATCCCGATGCCGACGGAACCAACCACATCGCGACGCTGCTGATCGGTCCGATGGTGAAACCCGGCTCGTATAAACAGCAGATCACGCACTACTCCGTCTTGCGGACCATCGAGGATGTCGGCAGCGTGGCCTGCAGCGGCAGCGCCTGCACGGCATCGGCAATCAAAAAGATTTGGCGCTAGTCCGCGAACGGCATAGCCCATGATCGTCATCGGCGCCCTGGTCTATGCCGTTCACGCGATATCGGTCCCAGCCGGCTGGGCGCCCGCCACGCCGCCTGCTCTCGAGCCGAGGTCACCGCGATACGCGGCCATCGGCGCCAATGGCAGCGTGGCGATCTTGCTCGCACGAACGGGCGGTACGTTCCACGGCGGAACGCGGCTACTCATCGTTCGGGCGAATGGGACGCGATTGTTACTGCGCGCGCCGGCGCCTGAGGCAGACCAACAATTCGGGCGGCTCGCCAAAGGCTGGACGTGCCGCCCCTATACCTCCGAATGTCCCTATTTTGAAAACGTTACGCTGGCACGTGACGGCACGCCCTTTGTCACCGTCGCGCACAGTTTTTCCGGGGCTTATTCAGGCATCCGGCGCGCATCGTTCCTGTGGAACGGTCAATGGCACGCAATTGCACAGGAGCGACCGTTTAGCGCCGCTGGTAAACCAGAAGACCCCGACAACACTACGATCGCCGCCGCTGAAAGCGCCGAACGCTTTGCCTACGTGGGCGATTATGCCGACTCTTTCCCGCAGGAAGATCTGGACCTTGCTCTCCGTGACCCACATTACATGGCTGACATTTCCGCCGTGCAGTATTACTCGCGAGGCACGATCCTCGGCCTCGGAAATGCGACCGCCATGCGCGGAAACTTCGTCGCCGGATTCGATGCCGGGTTGAAACTTGTACGGGGAGATGAAGACTCCGTGGCCGTACTTTGGCGCTGCGAATTCGAAAGCGTCACCTCCAATTACCAGTGCTCGCGCACTCAACTCGGCTCCGGCGTCGCTTACGGGGTCGACTCACGCGGCAACGTTGTCGGCGATAACAGATCCACCTACAATACGACCGGCATCGCCTCTAGCCCCGACAGAACCGCTCGAGCAAGCATCGGGTTTCCGGTCCTCTGGAAGTCCGGACGTCCCACCGTGTTGGCAGAGAGCACGGGCTCGGCGTATGCGATTTCCGAGAACGGAACGATCGTCGGCGAATCGTACGTCCCGGAGCCGCCCAAGGCCCGGCTCTCGAGCGCCTTTGTGGCTAACGCTAACGATCGTCACCCCGCCGCGCAACCGCTGGATCTCCTGCTCCGGCCCGCCGCAAGCTTTCACGTTCAGAGCGCCTTTGGCATAACCGACGACGGCCGGATTTTGGCTCTCGTGCTAAATAATACGCGCGCCCAAGCAGTTGCGATACTTTCGCCGAGGGCTTTGTGATCGATCAGCCCGAACGCGACGAATATTTCGTCCGACGGCTCGAGGATTTTGGCGATGTCGTCATCGGCTTCAGCCTGGCACTGCTCGCGCTATCGCTTGCCGTCCCCAACCACGCCGCAATGCTGCTGCAGAACGTAGAGTGGCTCGTAGCGTACGTTTGGACGTTCTCCATCGTGTGCGCGATGTGGGGAGCGCACTACTGGACCTTCCGTCACGTTTTCGTACCCACGCGCTTGTCGGTCGTTCTCAACTACGCGAAGCTTGGGCTGATCGTCCTTCTCATCTACACCCTGCAGGTTTTGCTGCGCGCGTTCGACCTCGGCAATGCGCGCGACATCATCGTCGCCAACCAGCTCTACTGGGTTTGCTTGAGTCTCTACATGGCCACGACCGCCATGCTGCTCGCCATCGGCCTTCGAGTTCGCCACGCAAGCTTAACCCCGACGATCACGCGCAACTGCATCAGCAGGATTTGGAGAGCCGGGATCAGCGCGCCCTTAATCCTCGTGGGCATCTTTGTAACGGCGAAAGGCCCCGCGCAAGCGATGGCAACCAACATGGCTCTGGTGGTAGTGGCCGGATCGCTCGTCGGACGCTGGATCGGCCGTCGCGTCACTCGTGCCTCGGAAACGCCCCATCAGCCGGCGCGGTAAACTTCTCGGCCGGCGGAATAGGTCGCCAGAATTTTCGTTTCGAGAATTCCTTCGGGTGCCGCCGTCATCCAGTCGCGGTCCATCACAACGAAGTCCGCGTATTTTCCGGGGGATATCGAGCCGATATGCTGCTCTTGAAAGTTGGCGCGCGCGGCCTCGATCGTCATTGCGGCGAGCGCCTCACGCCGCGTCATCGCCGGCACGGGCCCCGCGATGGCGGCATAAAAACTCCGCGCACTGCTCACCGCTTCGACGGGTGCGTCGGTTCCATTCGCGACGGTCGCTCCGGCATCGAGCAGCGCGCGCCACGCATACGCGCCGGCGACCCGATCCTTCCCCAGCCGTTCGGCCGCCCAACGCATATCGCTGAGCGCGTGCGTCGTTTGCATCGACGCGATGACGCCCAACGCGGCGAAACGAGGAATGTCGGGTACCGACACGACTTGCGCGTGCTCGATGCGGGGGCGGACCTCGGCCGCACCGGCCGGCGCCGCCTCGAAAATATCGAGCACAACGCGGTTGGCATAATCCCCGATTGCATGGATGCAGGGTTGGAAGCCGGAGCGGATCGCTCGTTCCGTCACCGCCGCGAGATGCTTGCGCGACGTGACGACGAGGCCGTTGTTGGCCGGGTCGTCGGCGTAAGGCTCGAGCAGTGCGGCGCCGCGAGAACCCAACGCCCCGTCGGCGTACATTTTTACCGCTCGCGTCCAGAGGCGCGCATCGTACGCCGAGTCGAGCGGTCCGCGCGCAAAATGGCGCTCGAGCAAGGCCGCGTCGTCGTCGAGCATTGCGTAGTTTCGTATCGAGTACTCCCCGCGCTCGATGAGCGCTACGTGGGCAGCCAGGACGTCGTCGTCGCAGCCCGGCTCCGCAACGGCGGTGATGCCCCAGCGGTTGCACTCGGCAACGGCGGCGCGCGTCGCCCGCATCAGCTGCTCGCGCGTGGGCTTAGGAATCCGTCCGGCCACCAGCGCCATCGCGGTATCGACGAATAGCCCGCTGGGCGCGCCGGAAGCATCGCGCACGATGCGGCCGCCCGGCGGATCGGCCATCGTTGCGTCAAAACCAGCCAACGCCATCGCTCTTGCGTTGGCCACGAGCGCATGGCCATCGATGCGGGTGAGCGCGACCGGCCGGTCGGGAAACGCCTTGCTCAGCGCGTCGTGCGAAGGGAGCGTCTTGCCGGGCCAAAGACTTTGATCCCATCCTCGGCCGACAATCCATTCGTCGTTTGCCGATTGCGCGAAAGTTACCGTGCGGGCAACGACCTCTTCAAACGATTCGGCGTTCTCCAAAGCCGCCTGCTCCAATCGCATCCCCATGTTGGTAAGGTGGATGTGCGCGTCAATTAACCCCGGCAAGATGGTCGAGCCGGACGCATCGAGCACGCACGTCGCGGGGCCGCGCAACGACATCGCGCCTTCCGTCGAACCGGCGAAGATAAACCGCCCGCTGCGGACGGCAAAGGCCGCGGGCGCCGGATTCGAATCGTCGACCGCGTGAATCGTTGCGCCGGCAACGATTAAGTCGGCCGGCTCTTCAGCCATTGTCGCGCGAAGCGGCGAAACCGGCCGGAAGAACCGCAACAACAACGGTTTGGAGGAGCAGCATGGCAAGACGTCCTTTTGCTATGCGGTCGTCATAACGCCTCCCGGCCAAGGAGGCGGTTTACTTTGCGGTAAAAGGATTGAGCCAGCCTCGAGCTCGGGTGCAACGATGGAGGGCGACCGAATGGAACGACCGAGATTGACCGAGTTTTTGCTTAGGCTTGCGACGGACATGGAAACGCAGGCCAAGTTCCGGCATAGCAAAAGCGAAGCCGTCCAAATGATGGAAGAGGCCGGACTAAACTGCGATCAGCAAGAGGCGGTCTTGAGCGGAGAGACCCGCCGCGTGCAGGAAGCCGTCATTTTGGAAACGGGCGATCTTCTTCCGGCGATGTACTGTGGAAAAGTGCGGCAGCATCTCTTCGAGTTCGAGGTCATCGACGACGCTGAATGAGCCCGAAGCGAGGCTCGCTTACCGCGGTCGGCATCGGGATTCGCGCTCCTGCGCAAGCAACGTTCGAAGCTTCCTCGGCCATTGCCCGCGCCGATCGCGTCTTTACGATCGTCGCCGATTCCGTGGCCGAATACTGGATTCGATCGCTCAACCCGAACACTGAGCCGCTCACCCGCCTCTACGCCCTGGACAAACCGCGTAGCGAAACCTATCGGGAGATGGTCGAGCGCATTGTCGAGAGCGTCCGCGCCGGCCTCGTTGTTTGCGCCGTTTCCTACGGTCATCCGGGCGTCTTTGCTTACCCGCTTCACGAGTCTATCCGCATCTTGCGCGGCGAAGGTTTCTCCGCAGAAATGCTCGCCGGAGTCTCGGCCGACGCCTGCCTTTTTGCCGACCTCGGGATCGACCCCGCGTCGGCGGGTTGCCGAAGCTACGACGCGACCGATTTTCTCGTGCACCGCCGGACGGGCGATGCCGCTAGCGGTCTGATTCTTTGGCAGATCGGCTCGATCGCCGAGCCCGGCGTACGCAACAGCGACGCCGCTTGGAATCTCGAAGGCCTGCGCGTGCTCGTGGAGCGGCTGCTCGAGACCTATCGTCCCGAACACGAAGCAATCGTTTATGAAGCGGCGCGTTTTCCGCTTTGCAACTCGATCGTCGTTCGCACGCCGCTCGGCGCGCTCGCCGACGCGCCGGTGAGCGTCCTTTCGACTCTTTACGTTCCGCCGATGACCAAGCCGCGCGCGGATGCTGCGATGGCTCGGCGGCTAGGGATTCTCTAACTCCGTGTCCGCGCTGGTCCGGGCCGTCCTCGTTATCGCGATCGGCGTCTGGATGCTCGGAACCGCAATCCCGGGGCTCGCGCGGATCTGGGAGCCCTATCCCGACAACGGAATCGACCTCGATTTTGACGGCATAATCACCGACGTCGCGCCGCATTCGCCCGGGTCGGCAGCCGGTATCGAGGCCGGAGATCGTGTCGTGCCGCCGCTGGCTCCCGCCCTTTTCCGCGACCCGCCGCGGACGCTGACCTTCAAACTAGATCACCGCGGCACCGTGCGAACGGTAACGCTGACGCCACAAAATAGCACGCTCTCTCGTTTCGATCGTGCCATCGTCGCGCTGCTCTTTACCGAGTATTCGGTCTTCCTTATCGTCGGGTCTCTGGTCTTGTTGCTGCGGCCAAGCGCGATGACGTGGTCCTTCTATCTCTATTGCGTTTTACGGCGCTACGGCGATCTCGGCTTCTATTGGCCCGGATCGAGTGCGTTCTTTTGGGTAAACTTTCTCACGCTGGTCGTGCTTGGGAGTACGGGGTGCGTCTTCGTGACGATGTTCGCGCTGCGTTTCCCGAGCAACCGGCTCGAAAAGTGGCGTCGCTACGCGATGAGCCTCATGAAGTTGCTGCTGCTGCTCTTTCCCATCGCGACGCTCTACGTCATCGTCAACCTTGGCGGATTTGGACGCCCGTCGCAGGGAGCGGTAAATTGGGCCACGCTGGCGACGGCGATCGTCTATGCTTTTGCTGCCGCCGCCTTTGCGATCACGTTTTTGCAGAGCCACGGCGACGAACGCCAGCGCCTGAAGTGGGTGCTCGTCTTTCCCGTCGTTTTGGCGATGCGCGTGGTGGCGATCCTCGCGGGCGACGGAATCCTCCCTTGGGACTTGCCCGACTGGTTCTCGCAAGCACTGGCGATATTGGGAATCAGCGTGCCGATCGCGGTTGCGTATGCCGTCGTGCGGCGCCGCGTTTTCGACGTGCAGTTCGCGATCAGCCGTGCGCTGGTCTACGGGTCGATCACCTCGCTGGTGGCCGGCACATTTTTGCTGCTGGACTGGTTTATGGGTAAACAGTTCGCGCAGACCCGCTTTACGCTAACCGCCGAAATCATCTTGGCGCTCGCTATCGGATCGTGGCTGAACATGCTGCATCGAAACGTCGATCGGTTTATCGACAGCACGTTTTTCCGCCAGCGCCATATGGCCGAAGAGCGGCTCAAGAAAGCCGCGGCTGCAGTCCTGCGCGCCGAATCGCGTGACGTCGTCGATCGCTTCTTGGTGCACGAACCGATTCGCGCGCTGGAGCTCACGTCGGCCGCGATCTTTCGGCGTAACGGCGATTCGGGCGCCTTTGACCGCAGCGTCGAAACCGGTTGGGATCACATAGATACGAGCGCGCTGACCTCGGAGGATCCGTTGGTACTGCACCTTCTGGCCGAGGAAGCGCCGGTGCGTTTGGCCGACGTCGTATGGGGGCCTGGCGAATGGCCCCTGCATGTCGGCGACGCCGTCCTGGCCATGCCCGTTCTACTGCGCGATCAGCTCGTGGCGATCGTCCTTTACGGCCCGCACCGCAACGCCGCCGATATCGACCCCGATGAGGTGCGTAGCATCGCCCTTTTGGTGGAGCGCGCCGGCGCGGCGTACGATCACATCGAGGCCCGGAACTTGCGCGAGCAAGTTGCCGCACTAATCGGGGAGCGGGACGCCAAACAGCGTGAAATTGAGCTGCTTCGCGCCGGTGCTTCCTAGGGGAAGCCCGCTTGCCCGGCTAAGTTCGCTTCTATCCCGACTTCGATTTGGAGGGAATAATGCGCTACACACTTTCATTGACGATTCTCGCGCTGGTCTTCGGCATCGCTGCGGTGCCGGCCGGGGCACAGACGTCAGGGATGTCCGACTCCGATTACATCGCCAAAGTCAAGACCGCTGCCCCGGCAAACGTCGTGCAGGGGGCGCACATCGTCCAGATGCAAGCTGACGGATCCATGAAAACGATACAGGGGGGCACGAACGGTTTTACCTGTATGGTCCTTCCGCCCAGCGAAGCGATGTGTGCCGATCAGAACGCCATGGTCTGGGCAAAAGCGATGATGTCTAAGAGCACGCCGCCCGATAGCGTCGGATTCGTCTATATGCTCGGCGGCGACAACGGCGCCAGCAACACCGACCCGTGGGCCAAGGCACAGACCTCGGACAATCATTGGGTTACCACCGGACCGCACGTCATGATAACGGGACCTTCGGTCAAGACCATGGGGTATCCGATGGCGGCCGATGCCGATCCAACAAAGCCCTACGTAATGTGGCCCGATACGCCATATGCGCACCTGATGATTCCGGTGAGCTCGCTGACGGCGAGCACGCCCCCGCAATAAGCGGCGCGTCGCTTAGAGCATGTAAGTTTTCGGCGGATTCTCCATCCGGAGGATCGGGCGGTCGATTCTGAAGGGCGTGAGGTCGAGCGTTTCGCTCACACGCCCTTCATGTTTTCCAAAGGCGAACTCGCCGAGAATCCGGCCGATGACCGAGGCGAACTTGAAGCCGTGGCCGCCACCAACGGCTACGCTGACGTTCGGATGGCCGGGTAAGCGATCGATGATGAAATCGCGATCGGGTGTCAGCGCGTAGAGGCACGTCTTGAGCCGCTGCACGGGCCCAAATGCGCCGGGCAGATAGCGCTCGACGAAACCGCTCACGCGCGCGGTAAGGTCGGCGTCCTCTTCGAAGCCGCGCGTATCGGGATCGACCGGCTTTCCGCCGGCATCTTGCGTGATCTTAACGGTGGCGGCTTCGCCGAACTCTGGAAAGCCGTAGAACGACGGATCGTCCATCCAAATCCAAATCGGAAACTTGCCCATCGCGAAACCGGCAAGGTCGCGCGGCTTGAAATATATGACCTGCTCCTTCGTCACTTCCATCGGAATGCGCAGATTGAAGTGGGCCAGCATACGCGGCGTCCACGACGCCGCCGCGAGAACCAGACTGCCGGCCCGGTAGCATTCTCCGCCGGCCTCGACCGCGATCTCTGCGCCATCGGTGGTGATGCGCGTCACCGGTGAGTTTGCGCGCAGCGTGGCGCCGAGTTTTACGGCGGTTTCGCGAAGGACTGCGGTGGCGCGATCGGCCGCGACGATTCCGCTGTCCGGCTGAAAGAGCCCGTGCACGTCGTCGCCGATTTGCCATACCGGCCAGCGCCGCCGAATCTCATCGGCGTCGAGCTCTTCGAAGTGAACGTCGCACGCGCGCATCGACTCGGAGTAATTCGCCAGCGGAATGGCGCCGTCGCGCGGCCCAATGTCCAGACCGCCGGTCTTAAAGACGACCCGCTCGGCCGCGTCGATTTCAAGTGCCTCCCACGCGGCATAGGCTTCTTTCGCGAGCCGCACGTACGCCGGAGAGAAGTACGAAAGGCGAATAATGCGCGACCAATCGTGCGAGCTGCCGCGTTCGTGCCCGAAGTCGAACTGCTCGAGGCCGAGCACCTTTGCTCCGGCTTTGGCCAGCCAGTACGCCGCGCCGCTGCCCAACGCCCCGAGGCCGACGACGATAACGTCATAGTCGCGCGTCACGACACGCCCCGATCGCGCAGATACCGGCGAATATCGAGGCTGGCATCCTCCATCGGCGCGTAATAGCCGCGATCAAAGGCTCGCGATTTCATTCCGGCTTGCACGTTCTCACAGATGCTCCAGTCCTGGCGGTTGACCAGATCCCAAAATTCGGCAACGTCGCTTGGCTCGAAGCCGGGCTTGCCCATCTCGCCGGGATGAAAGAGCAGATCGCAGACGATCGTCGTGCTCGCCGGTGCGTGCGGCCAGACGGAGAAGGCGGCAACGTGTTCGGCTGCCAGGCTCAACATAAAGTTCGGATAGATCAGCTCACCCTTGTGACGGGTGCGCTCGTCGTCGCTCAAACCGGGAAATGGTTCCCGGTTGGTCGTGCCGCTGTTGGTGAAGGTCCACGCGCCGTCGCGATGCGGAATGCCGCGCTCCCAATCCAGATCCGCGCCGCCGTGCTTTCTGAAAGCCGGCACCAAGCGACAGAGCTCCGGATGAACGCCGGCGCAGTGGTAACACTCGTTGTAGTTCTCGAGGATCACCTTCCAGTTGGCGGCCACTTCATAACGCAACGTCACGCCGATCCGCAGATCGCCGAGCGGATAGCGCGAAAGGCGTTGTGGAATTTCCCCAAGTTGAGCTTCCAGCGTAGCCGTTTCGGCGCGCGCCTGAGACAGGTTGACGAACAGGAATCCGCCCCATTCGGCCACGCCGGCACGATGCAAGCGGCGGGCTTCGGGCGGCACGCCTTCGGGTTCGACGAAGGGCGAGGCGACCAGCCGGCCGTCCAGCGCGTAGGCCCATGCATGGTATGGACAGCGGATGGCACCGCGCACGACGCCCTCGCCGCAGAGCAACCGGCTTCCGCGATGGCGGCAGAAATTCAGATGCGCGTGCAGCCCGTTCTCGCTACGGATGAGGATGACGCTTTCACCGGCCACGTCAAGCACCCGATAGCAGCCCACGCCCGCTACTTGCTCTGCTCGACCGGCATAAAACCACTGGTCCCAGAAGATCGCGCCTCGTTCCCGCGCAAAGAACGCCTCGTCCCAATACGCGGCCCGCGGAAGAGAGGCCTCAAGTGCGATAATTTCCGAAGGTTTCACCGCTTGATTTACCAAATGCCCAAATGAACTGCTGGTGTGAGGCGGATTCCGGCAAACATAAAAGGAAACCTCCGGAGTGGTGGCATGCAGACGTTCATAAAGCCTGCGGTGGGCAGCGGCGCCATGACTTTGGCGTCTTCGTGGTACACCTCGCCCGAGATTTTCGCGGTCGAGCAAGAGCGCATCTTTACGCGCGATTGGATTTGCGTCGGACGCGAAGAGCAGATCGCGCATACCGGAGACTTTTTCACGGTCGAGACGGCCGGCGAGAGTCTGATCGTTACGCGCGACGCCGGCGGCGTAGTGCACGCCTTTTTCAACGTTTGCCGACATCGCGGGACGCGAGTCTGCGAGCAGCACGCCGGACGTTTTCACGGCTCGATTCAATGCCCGTACCATGCGTGGACCTACGGCCTGGACGGCGAGCTCAAGGTAGCGCGCAACATGACGGAGGTTCCCGGCTTCGACCGCGCGGCCTATCCGCTCAAAGAAGCCGGCGTTGGCTTATGGGAAGGCTTCATCTTCGTTCGACTGACCGATTCGTCCGAGACTTTCGATCGCGCCTTCGCACCGTTGGCCGGAAGGTTCGACGCGTGGAACATCGGCAGCTTGCGCACCGCCCGGCACATACGCTACGAGCTGGCCTGCAACTGGAAGCTCGTCTTCATGAACTACTCCGAATGCTACCACTGTCCGCTGGTGCACCCGCAGCTCGACAAGCTTTCGCCCTCGGATAGCGGACGCAACGACCTTTCCGAGGGACCGTTTCTCGGCGGCTATTCCGAGCTGCGCGAACCCGGCACGAGTTTAACGACGAGCGGGCACACCTCGCGGCCGCCGCTGCCCGGCGTCAACGGCGATAACCTCGCGCGGATGTACTACTATACGCTCTTTCCGTCGCTGCTTTTGAGCACCCATCCCGACTACGCGATGGTGCACTACGCCAAACCGCTCGCGCCCGACCGCACCGAAGTCGTCTGCGCGTGGCTCTTCGATCCGCAGACGATGGCGCAGCGCGATTTCGATCCGAGCGACGCGATTGATTTTTGGGATCTCACCAACCGGCAAGATTGGCGCGTGAACGAGCTGACGCAGCTCGGCCTCAAATCGCGCGCCTATTCGCCGGGTCCGTACTCCAATGCCGAGGCATTGCTCAACGCCTTCGATCGCCATTACCTGCGCGTGATGGGAGCGTAGGTTACGCTCGGCGTGCTGCTTGCCGCCGCCGTGGCAATTCCGCCGCTGCACGAGATCGCTTGGCGCAACACCGGCCCCGCCGTTGCGGGCGGCCGCACCTCGGGCGTGGCCGGTACCGATGCCGATCCCTATCTGTATTATTTCGGCGGCGCCGACGGTGGCGTTTGGAAGACGACCAACGGCGGACTGACCTGGAAGAACGTCTGGCCGAAAGAAGCCGTCGGCGCCATCGGCGCGGTCGCGATCGATCCGCACGACCGCAACACGGTCTGGGTTGGAACGGGCGAGCCGAACTTTCGTAACGACATTTCATACGGCGACGGCGTCTGGATCACGCACGACGGGGGCGCGCACTGGCGCAACGTCGGTCTTGGGGGCACCTGGGCGATCGCCCAAGTCTCCATCGATCCGCGCGATTCGCGTCACGTGCTGGTCGCCGCGGCCGGCAATCCGTACCGCGACAGCTCCGAGCGAGGCGTCTATCGTACAACCAATGGGGGGCGAACGTGGACGCGCACGCTCTATCTCGGACCCTCCAGCGGTGCATCGGACGTCACAGTCGATCCAACGAATCCCAACGTCGTCTTCGCCGGGATCTGGCAGTTTCGCCGCGTGCCGTGGAGTTTTACCAGCGGCGGCCCGCTCGACGGTCTCTTCAAGTCGACCGACGGCGGCACAACCTGGCAGCGCCTGCGCGGAAATGGGCTTCCGGCCGGAGAGATGGGACGCATCGGCATCGCGGTGGCGGGAAAGCGCGTCTACGCCGTCATCCAATCTAAAGAGGGCGTCATGTGGCGCTCCGACGACAGTGGCGCCCGTTGGAAGCTTATGACGCGCGATACGCTGGTCAATCAGCGGCCCTTCTACATGAGCCGCCTCGCCGTAGACCCCGCAAATCGCAATCACGTCTTCTTCTCTTCCGAAGATCTCATCGAGACGCGCGACGGCGGCAAGACCTACGACGACGTGACCGGAGCGGTGCACCAGGACCATCACGGGCTGTGGATCTCGCGCGACGGACGCCGCATCATCGAAGCCAACGACGGCGGCGCGCCGATCTCGATCGACGGCGGCAAGACGTGGGATTGGCGATTCAACGTCGTGTTGGCACAGATTTACCGCATCGGATACGACCTTGAGAACCCGTATCACGTCTGCGGCGGCATTCAAGACAACGACTCCTACTGCGGCCCCGCCGATTCGCTGAGTAACTTTGGAATCGAAAACTCCGACTGGCGCGCCGTCGGCAACGACGGCGACGGATCGTGGGTCTGGCCCCAGCCCGGCGATCCAAACTCGATTTGGAACGTCGGCGTCAGCCAGCTCAACGGTCAGCTCGGCATCTTTAACCTGCACTCGCGGCAGAACTACGATATCTCGCCGGACGTCACCGACACCAACGGCCGCGGACTCGCCGGGCTGCCCTACCGCTCGAACTGGGAAGCGCCGATTGCTTTTTCCGGCAACGGCGCATTCGGCTATTTCGGAGCCAACGTGCTCTTTCAAACGGCCGATCGCGGACGTACCTGGGGCGTCGCCAGTCCCGATCTCACGCGCAACGATCCGAACAAGCAGCGTGTCGCCGGCGGTCCGATCAACACCGACGTCTCGGGGGCGGAGTTCTACGACACGCTCTTCGACATCGCACCGTCGCGTCTGGACCCCAGACGCATTTGGGTCGGCACCGACGATGGTTTGGTGCAGTTGACGACCGACGCGGGAACGCATTGGCGCAACGTTACGCCGCCCGGGATTGCCGAGTGGGGCCGCATCGATACCGTCGAAGCCTCGAGCGCCGACGCGCGGCGCGCGTACGTCGCCATCGACCGTCACGTGATGGGCGACCCGCACCCCTACGTGCTGGTTACCGACGATTCCGGTGCGACGTGGCGTTCGATCGTTGCCGGCCTGCCGCGCGATCAATACGTGCACGTCGTACGCGAAGACCCGCAGAACCCCGACGTTTTATACGCCGGCTTGGAACAGGGTGTGTGGATCTCGTTTAACCGCGGCGCGCAGTGGCAGAGTCTGCGGCTGAACATGCCGTCGGTAGCGGTGCACGACATGCGGATTCAGCCCGAGACGCACGATCTCGTCATCGCCACCCACGGACGGGGCTTTTGGATTCTCGACGACGTCAGCGCGCTGGCCGGATTGAGCGCCGCGCTGGCCGCCGCTGCGCCGAGACTCTTTCCGATACCGGCCGCCTACACGTGGTACCGGTGGTGGACCTCGTCCTATGGAACGCACCCCGACGAGTGTTGCCTTGCGGCCGGCGTCTATTCGGGCGAAAATCCGCTCGACGGGGCGACCATTACCTATTACTTGCCCCGCGCCTCCGACGTACGGGTCGAGGTTCGCGACGGGGCCGGAACGATCGTCCGCTGCTTTCACGCGCCCGGCGGCTCAGGCGTTGAACGTACGTCATGGGATCTCACCGAGACGCCGCCGGTGCCCTGGCTGCGCGCGCGTGATTGGAACAGCGGCGGCACGGGGGCAACGGTGATTCCGCAACGCTACATGCTTCAGCTTCACGCGGGCTCCGCCACTGTGGAAGCGCCGCTGGTGGTCTCGGCCGATCCGCGCGCCCAATGGCAACAGAGCGACTATGTTGCGCGATACCGCTTCGTGTCGGCGCTCAACGACGAGTTGTCACAAATGGATGCAGCTCTCAATCGCCTCGATGCCTCGCCGCATTTGCGACGCGAGGGCGCCCCGGTCTACGCGGCGTTGACGTCGGGGGTGGTCAACTCCGAAGACGATCTCTTGCAACCCGACAAACTGCGCGAGCGCCTGACGATTCTGCAGGGCGTGATCGCGCTCTCTCAAGGTCCGCCGACGCCTGCCCAGCTTGGCGAGTCGGCCGCCATTCACACCCAGTTCGTTGCCGCGATGAGTGCCTACCACGAGTTCTTAGCCGCGCACCATTTACCGCCCGATCCCAAGCCGGAGGTGTGTCATGATTAAGGTCTCCCTACCGCGCGCGCTACCGGGAACGCTGCTCCTACTCGCGCTGCTCTTTAACGCATTGCCAGCAAGCGCGGGGACGACCGGTGGAATAAACGGTATCGTTACCGAGACCGGAACGACGACGCCTGTTGCCGGCGCTAAGGTAACGGCGACGAGTCCCTCGCAGAGCGCTACCACGACGACGGACGCGCGAGGACACTTCGCCTTTGTCTCGCTCGCGCCCGATGAGTATACGCTCTCGCTGGAAAAGGCGGGGTACGCACCCGTTTCTTATTCGGGCGTGGCAGTCTTCGCCGACGCGCAGCAGACGCTGACGATCCCAATGCACGTCGCGCTGAGAACGATCGCCAGCGTCACTTCGCGCAGCGGCTCCAGCCTGGTGCGGCCGGGGACTACGGCCGACCTTTATTCGGTCAATGCCGCGCAGCAAGAGCGCACCGCGGTCCTCGGCGGCGGCGGCGCGCTCAATAGCGCATACTCGGCGATCGCATCGGTGCCCGGCGCGTACGTCCCGGCCAATCAGAACGGATACTTGCAGGCGGTGCACGTGCGCGGTGGCGACGCCTCGGAGGTCGGCTACGAATTTGACGGCATTCCCGTCAACCGCGCCTTCGACAACTATCCTTCGGGCTCGCTCTCGTCGCTCGGACAGCTCGAGCTGCAAGTCTACACCGGGGCCACGCCGGCCAACGCGGAAGCGCAAGGTTTGGCGGGTTTCATCAATCAGGTCATCAAGACCGGAACGTTCCCCGGCTACGCCACGGCCAACGTGAGCATGGGCACGCCGATCTTTTATCACAGTGCCAACGTCGAGGTGGGCGGCGCATCGCCCGACCGTCTCTTCTCGTATTACGTCGGTATCGGCGGCTACAATCAAGATTACCGCTACGTCGATCAGTTCGGTGGCGCGGCCTACACGTCTGAGTTCGGCCAGCAGTTGGGTTCCTGCCCGAGTCCGTCGGGATTGAGCGGCACCGTGCTCCCGTCATGCTTCACCAACGGAAAACCGAACGTCGGCCCCAACGGTACGCCCGGATGGATATTGGGACCGGTTGGCTTCGGATCGATCAACGCGGCCAACGTCGCCAACCGCACGACGATCGTTAATCTGCACGTCGGCATACCGCACAAACACGACTCGCTGCGCGACGACGTTCAGCTGCTCTACGACAACGACGAGATCTTTACCACGTTCTTAAGCTCGGTCAACGACGAAGGTTATCAGAACTGGATCAATACGGTCGGCGTCTTCCCGCCGTACTACCTCGACGCGTGGGGCTACAAGGGTGCCACCGGTACGCTCCTGCCGCAAAACTACCGGTCTCTGGTAACGCCCTACTTCTATCCCTCGTCGCCGCCGCATCCTTTTTACGGCGCGATTCCCGACCCGTACAATCAGCGCGATCGCGGCTACAACGGTCAGGCCATCGTCAAGCTTCAGTATCAAAAGAACTTCAGCTCCAACGCGTTCATGCGCGTCTACGGTTACACGTACTACTCGGACTGGATCGAAAACGGTCCCATGATGTCCCTGCAGCCCTATGCCTATTACGATTCGGGCGACTACGAGATCAACAACCACACCCGCGGGGTGAGCGTTTCGTTTACCGATCAGATCAGTCCGCAGATGTTGATCCAAGCCGAAGGAAGCTATACGACCTCCAGCGGCGCGCGAATCTATAACGAGCAGATGTTCCAGTACGGGAAAGCCTATGGCAACGCATTCGCCGTCCTGGTCAATGCCAACCATCCCAACAGCGGCACCTGCTACCACATCAATCAAGGCGGTGGATCGCCGTACACCGTCGCCACGACCTGTTCCGACGGCCAGGGCAGCGGCGTCACCTACGGTCAGTTGCCGACCTTCCTGCATCTCAACGAACCGGGCTATAACAGCAACGTCAGCGGTTTGAGGTGCGGCGGGGGACCGTGCTCGTATTACGTCGTCGAAAACGGCTCCTACGGATTGAACAATACGGTCACGCCGTATTTCTCGGGCTACTCGATCACCGATCAGTGGCGCCCCAACGATCGCCTCTTCTTCAACTTTGGTTTGCGCGTCGACAACTATTCGTACGTCGGCGCTAACACGTTGACCGGTCCGGGGCGTGACTTTTGGTTCAACGCGTTCAACCAGGACACGTGCTTCAACAAGCAGACGCTCACGTTGATCGACCGCAGCGCGCTGATCGGCGCGTCGGGATGGAGCACCAACCGCCAGAAGCCCTGCTCTTCGTTCGGCAGCCAGTACGTTGCTGCAAACCTGCAAAATATACCGGGCGCCTTCGACTACAACATCCCGCAGCCGCGCTTCGGCATGACCTATACCGTGAATCCGAATACCGTGATTCGCGCCAGTTACGGGCGCTACAACGAGCAGCCCAGTGCGGCCTATGAGCAGTACAACTCGCTGGAGCAGAACCTTCCCGATACGCTCTCCCAGTTCTACTCGCTCGGCTTTACCACGCCCGGGCACGCGGTCGCGCCCTCGGTCTCGTATAACAGCGACCTCTCGATCGAGCATCACATCCACGGCACCGACATGTCGTTCAAGCTCTCGCCCTTCTTACGGCAAACGCAAGACCAGGTAGAGAATTTCTACATCAACTACACGACCGGCATCACGTCGGGGCTCAACGCCGGCTACCAGACGTCGGACGGCTTCGAGTTCGCCTTCCAAAAAGGCGACTTCAGCCGCAACGGCTTCTCCGGGCAGCTCTCGTTTGCGTACACGTATGCCACCGTGAAATACAGCCTGCTCCCAAACGGTACGACCGTACTCTCGCCGATCAACTCGGGCATCTCGCAATATAACTCCTATACGAAAGCCTGCGCCCCCGGTGGGACCTCCTACGGCAAGAAGCAGTTTGGTGAGGCCCTTTGCGGATATACATCCAACGGGCAGTATGCCGCACCGTGCTACACGCCCTCGGGCCAACCCGATCCCTCGTGCAAGCATGCCAACGACGTCGCCAACCCCTACTGGAATTCGCCGGTCTTTTCGCTGCTCGATCCCACTGCGTCGTATCTTCCGTTCGGCGTTTTCCCGGGACCAGTCGGCTCGGGCGTCAACGCGTTCAACTTTCCGTACGTTGCTACGCTGCTGCTAAACTATAAGCACGACCGCTTTACCGTCACGCCCTCGTTTCAGTTCGTAGCGGGAAATCGCTACGGTGCGCCGCTGACGACGCCGGGCGTGGATCCGGCGGCCGGCTGCGGCAAGCCGCTGACCAGCTCGATCACCGGCGATCCGCGCTACCCGTACGGCGCTGCCGGCGGCCATCCGTTCGATGCCAACAACAGCAGCTGCGCGGCGACGCTCTCCATCCCCGATCCTTACACCGGTCAGTTCGACGGCATCGGCGCTTTCCGCGAGCCGGCACAGCTGCTCGGGCACCTCCAACTCGCCTACGACCTCTCGCCGCGCGTCACGCTCTCGGTGACGATGGCGAATCTCTTGCAGACCTGCTTCGGCGGACAACAGACTCGCTTCACCTACTTTTGGAGCAATCAGACGTGCATGTACACGAATCTTATCGGCGGCCCTTCATCGCCGCCGGTCGGCAACGCCTATAACCCGGGTGCGAACGTTCAAACGTTCCTGAAGTATCCTTACGAGCCGTACTTTGGTACCTATAACGACCAGGCGTATTCGACCAACACGCCGTTCAACGCTTACTTCAGCTTAAAGGTAAAACTTTGAAATACGACGCCATCGTCGTCGGCGGAGGCCACAACGGCCTCGTCACGGCCTGTTATCTCGCGCGCGCCAAGTGGAAGGTGCTGGTCCTCGAGCGGCGCTACATTGTCGGCGGCGCTTGCGTGACCGAAGAGGTCTTTCCCGGCTTCAAAGTCTCGACGGCCGCCTACGTCAACAGCCTCTTTCGTCCCGAGATCATCCGCGATCTGCACCTAAACGATTACGGCTTTGAGGCGATCGAGCGCAATCCGGCGTCGTTTTCGCCCTTCTTGGATGGGCGCTATCTTATGCTCGGAGCGGGCCTCGCCAAAGACGTCGAAGAGATCGCCAAGTTCAGCCGGCGCGATGCCGAGAACTATCCGAAGTACGAAGCTATGCTCGAGCGGGTCGCATCGGTAGTTGAGCCGACCCTAATTCAAGTGCCGCCCAACATCATCCATCCGCGGCTGAGCGAACTGCTCGAAGCGGGCAAGATGGCGCGCGCCCTGCAGCGTCTCGGCCCCGGCATGGGCGAGGCCATCGAAGTGCTGACGGGCGCGGCGCGGCCGATTCTCGACCGCTGGTTTGAATCGGAGGAGCTCAAAGGCACGATCGCAACCGATGCCATCATCGGTGCGTTCATGGCGCCGTCGATGCCCGGAACCGCGTACGTTCTCTTCCATCACGTCATGGGCGAGACCAACGGGAAGCGCGGCGTATGGAGTTACGTGCGCGGCGGCATGGGCGGCTTGACGCAAGCGCTGGCGCGCGCCGCCGAAGCGCTCGGAGTAGAGATTCGCACGAACACCGAGGTCGCCAAGATCACGACGCGGCGCGGCCGCGTTACCGGCGTCGTTTTGAGCAACGGAGACGAGCTGCGCGCCAAGCGCGTAGCCAGCGGCGTCGACTGCCACCTGACGTTCGAGAAGCTACTCGACCCCGAAGTTTTGCCGCCGGCGTTTCGCGAGGCCGTGGCGCGCATCTCGTATAGCAGCGCGTCGTGCAAAATCAACGTCGCATTGGAGCGGCTGCCGAGCTTTACCGCGCTTCCCGGACACGACCCCGGACCGCAGCATTTCGGCACCGTTCACCTCTGTCCGGATCAGGATTTTATCGAGCGCGGATATGACGATGCAAAATACGGCGCGTTCTCGCGCGAGCCGGTGGTCGAATGCACGATGCCGTCGTCGCTCGACTCGACCGTCGCGCCCCCGGGAAAGCATCTGATGTCCATGTTCACGCAGTACGCGCCGTACACGCTAAAGGACGGCCCGTGGACCGACGCGCTGCGCAACGAGTATGCCGATCGCTGCTTCGACGTGGTCGAGCGCTACGCGCCGGGCTTCAAAGCTTCGGTCATCGATCGGCAGATACTCACGCCGGTCGATCTCGAAGAAAAGTTCGGACTCACCGGCGGCAGCATCTTCCAAGGCGCGATGCCGCTGCACCAACTCTTCGCCTTCCGGCCGGTGCCGGGATTCGCCGGCTACGCGATGCCGGTTCGCGGCCTCTATCTCTGCGGTGCGGCCGCGCATCCGGGCGGCGGCGTGATGGGCGCCTCAGGCTGGAACGCGGCCCGCGTAATGCTGCAAGGCCGCTAACTTGATGCTGCAAAGCGGCTAACTTTCTCATTCTGAGCGAAGCATCGCGCAGCGATGCGCAGTCGAAGGACCGGCAAGCGGACGGGACTCAGCGACGCTGAGCGAGCGTCGCGAGTCGAAGTGGAGTCGAAGAACGGAATGACAAGCGCATAGCCCCGAGAACTTTCGGGGAATGTTTGCTCAGTTTACTAGCCTTCAACCAATGCTGGCGATCGGCGTTGTCCTCAGCACGGCGGCAACCGACGCGGTATACGTTTTCTTTACCGCAGCCGTAACGGGGCGTCGGCGTCTCTCGGCGGCCAGCTGGAGCAGCATCTGGTACTTGCTCTCGTCGTTCGCCGTGATTTCGTACACGCGCGACTGGCGCTACGTCGTCTTTGCCGCAATCGGCTCGTGGATCGGGGCGTATGTCTCGATGTCGCTGCTGCACCGGCCGCCTCGGAACACGCCCGCGCCCGTCGCACCGCCGGTGGAATAGGCCGGTGAATGCTCGCCGTTTGGCGACCCTGCGTAAGGTCACGGCAATCTTCGCGCCGGAGGACTCACGAATAGACCGCGTGACCGAACTCGCCGCGCGCGCCATCGACTCGTTGACTCCGCGGCGGCGCGCCGAGCTGCAGCAGCTGCTCGACCTGCTCTGGCTCCCGATGCACCATCGCGCCTCCGGGCGTGCGGCGCTGTCGTCTCTGCGCGATGCACCAGTCGCGAAGCTGAACACCGGTTTTGCCGCGCTTAAACGTCTCACGCTCTGGCTCGCTTACGCCGAAAGCGACCCCGTCAGCGAGAATCCGACGTGGTCGCGCATCGGCTATCCAGGTCCGCGCCACGACGATGCCGCCGCCGACGCTCCACTTCCGCTCGCGCTCGCCCGCAACGGTGAGCGTGTTCGCGCCGACGTGGTGGTGATCGGCAGCGGCGCGGGCGGCGGCGTGATCGCTTCGGCCTTCGCGCGCGCCGGCAAGCGCGTCGTCGTCGTCGAAGCGGGCGGCGCCTACAATACGCAGCGCTTCACTCAGCGCGAGATGCTGATGTCCGAACTTTATTTAGACGGCGCTTTGACGTCGAGTCGCGATCTCGGCGTCGCCGTTCTGGCGGGAGCGACCGTCGGCGGCGGCACGACCGTCAACTGGTGTACGAGCTTGCGTCTGCCCGAGGCCATTGCCGCCGAGTGGTCCCAACAGAGCGGCGTCGCCACGTTAGGCGACGAGCTCGCGCCGTTTTACGATGCCGTCCAAGAACGCCTCGGCATCGCAATCCTCGGCCGGCACAACGCCAACAATCGCGTCATTCTCGATGGAGCGCGGGCCCTCGGCGTACATGCGGCCGAGAGCCCGCGCAATGCAGCAGCTTCGTGCGGCGACGGTTGCGGGTACTGCGGCGTTGGCTGCCGGTACGCCAACAAGCGTTCGACCGCGGCGACCTACTTGCATGACGTCGCTGACGCGGGCGGCGCAATCTACGCCAACGCAACCGCGTTACGCATAATCCTAAGCGGCGACCGTGCGACCGGCATTGCGGTGCGCCAAAAGCCGGATTCCGATGAAATTCGCGACCTCGAGGTAACGGCCGATCTGGTCGTCGTTTGCGCGGGTTCCTTGCGAACGCCAGGCCTCTTAGCCCGCAGCGGCGTGAATCACCCGCTGCTCGGCCGCCGCCTCTTCCTGCATCCGGTCGCCGCAAGCATCGCCGAGTTCGACGAGCGGATCGAGCCGTGGAGCGGCCCCATGCAGACCGCCCATTCGGATGCGTTTAATTACCGCAGGGGCAACTATGGCGCAAAGGTCGAGGTCGCGCCCACCCATCCGGGAACGGCCGCGCTCGCGCTGCCCTGGGTGAATCGCGCGCAGCATGCGTCGCTCATGGAACGGCTTCCCCATGCCGCGACGCTCTTTGCACTCACGCGCGACCGCGATCCGGGATCGATCGACCTCGACGATGAGGCCGCCATTCGCTATCGTCTCTCTTCGTTCGACGGCGAAAACGTGCTCGCCGGACTCACCGGGCTCTTCGATCTCGGTTTTGCCGCGGGAGCGACGCGCATGCTCACGCTGCACAGTCACCCGATCGAAGTCGAGCGCCGGCAATGGACTGCCTCCTGCCGCAAGGAGTTTGCCGAGCGCATTGCCCGGATCGGCATTGCACCGAACCGGCAGATTCTCTTTTCTGCGCACCAGATGGGCACGGCCGCCATGGGTTCAGACTCAAAAACGTCGGTAGTTGATCCGGCCGGCCGCGTCTGGAGCTACGCGAATCTGCTGGTTGCCGACGCATCGGTCTTTCCGCAATCAAGCGGTGTGAACCCGATGTGGACGATCATGGCGATGGCCGCGCGAGTAGCCGCACTCAATGGAGGACGCGTCCGATGAAACAATCGGTAGTACTTTTGGAACTCACAGTGTATCGACCGGTGCGTGATATCGAAGGGCAGACGTGCCCAAATGCAAGACGCAGGAAGGCTAAGGGGCGACGCTAACGGCAACGCTTGTTTCGACCAAGCCCGGCACGACGTTCTGCGAGATCTTCTTGATCGGTCGGCCGCCCGCAGGGTAGGCGTACATGTAAATCGAGGCGACTCCCCCGCCTCCGCCGCTGTCAGTCAAAATAAGTTTGGAGCCCTGAGTCCAGTACGCGTCGATGAAAGTGATTCCCCTAAGTCCGCTTCCGAGTCCCTTTTGCTCCTTCAGGTGCTTTCCACGAACCGAAAACCGAGCGACGGCGGGAGTCATAAAGGCGCCCGTGCCGATCGTGATATACGTGCCGTCCCATCCAATGCCGCTGGTGTTACCTG
>Ga0265338_10001984_pt1 | contig 31852 bp, 30 predicted proteins | sample 42126metaG_FD_193579 | JGI IMG/M metagenome (GOLD analysis project Ga0265338, IMG submission 193579) | Rhizosphere microbial communities from Carex aquatilis grown in University of Washington, Seatle, WA, United States - 4-21-26 metaG | ecosystem: Host-associated > Plants > Roots > Rhizosphere...
GCGTCATCCCCCTGCTCGCGTTCACCCTGGGGTCCCTGCTGCTGTACCTGCCCGCGTTCAACCGGTCGCTGTGGCTCTCGGTGAACAACGCCGGGCACCTGGTGGCGGGTGACATCGCCGGCCGCCAGTACGCCGCCGCGGCACTCGCCGCGATCGGCGGGGCACTGGCCGCGCTCTCCAGCGCCGGATCGGTCTATGTCGCGGTCAGGCTCACGCGACGGGCCGCCGGCCTCGTCAGCCGCCGGACGGCGGGCCAGCCCAGGCGCCGCCTCATCGCGGTCCTCGGCGCTATCGTGTGCGCCGCGTCGCTCGTCCTCTTCTGGGCCGTCCACGGCCAGTTCCGCGGGTGGTGACCGGCGTCATGTCTGCAGCGGCACGAGCTCCCGGGTGAAGCCGTCGAGAAACTCCGCGAGCGTTGCCTGCCCGCCCACCGGCCGCACCACGAACTTGCTGAGTCCCGCGTCGGCATAGGCCGCGATCAGCCGCCGCGCCCCGGCCCATCCGTCCGCCATGAGCGACTCTGGGGTGACGCCGGGCCGCCGCCGGGCGACCGATGCGGCATAGGAGTCGGGAAGCGGGCCAAATGTTACCGCGATGCTCATCCCGAAATGATCGGGATCGACCTCGCGGCCGGCCTCGGCGGCCGCCGCCTGGATCGCGCGCACCGCCTCGCCCGCCTCGTCCGGCGTCATCAGCGAGCCCAGCCATCCGTCAGCCAGCCGCCCGGTGCGCCGCAGCGCTCCCGGCGCGGACCCGGCGAGCCAGATGTCCAGCGGATGCGCGGGACGTGGCCCCGCGGAGGCACCGGAAACCGAGAAGAACCGTCCCTCGAAGGTGACCGGCTCGTCCGCCGTGAGCAGCCGCCGCAGCAGCGTCAGCGCCTCGTCGAACACCGCGGCCCGCTGCCCGGGCCCGGGCGGCACCGGGAACGCCGCCCGTTCCGCGGGCGCCGCGGGCTGCAGGCCGAACACCGGGAGCACCCGCCGCGGCGCAAGTCCGGCGAGGGACGCGAGCTGCTTGGCGACCAGCGCCGGGTGCCGGCCAGGCAGCACCGAGATCCCGGTGCCCGCCTTCAGGCGCCTGGTCCGGGACAGCGCGAACGCGAGTCCGGTGAACGGCTCGACCGTAGGCCCGTACACCAGCTCAGGCAGCCACAGCGAGTCGACTCCCGCGGCCTCGAGCAGGTCGACGGCGGCGGCGAACCCGTCAGGCGCGCCCTCCGTGCCGAGCGACACCCCGATCCGGACTTTCATCTGCCTGATTCCCTTCTGCGACTCGCCCGCGGCCCGCTAGCGGATCGGCCGCACATCGATCACGGTGCCCGCCGGGAGATCGCCCTGGCCGGCCGGGATCGGCCACCAGGCGTCGGCGCGGGCGAGCTGGCTGATCGAGCCCGCGCCGCGCCTGGCCGGCGTGGCGGACGGGAGGCCGTCAGGGCCGGCCGGGCCGAAGGTGACGAGCACCCATTCCTCGACGTCGGCCGGGGAGGACCAGTCGCGGTCAAGCCGCGCGCGGGCGCGCCCGGCGTCAGGCGCCTGGCCGGCGACCGCCGCGAGCAGCGGCACCGCGAACAGCTCGAAGGCGACGGCGGCCGCCAGCGGGTACCCGGGCAAGCCGACGACCGGGGCGATGCCGGGCCGGTGATCGGCCCGCTCCGGCCCGCCGGCGTGCCCTGGCCCGGCCTGACCACCTCCGGGCTCGGACCGTTTGGCGTGGCCGAGGAGCGCGGGATGGCCGGGGCGGATCGCGACGCCGACCACCGCGACGCCGCCGACCTGGGCGAGCACGGCGGCGGCGTGGTCGCCGCGTCCCCGGCTCGACCCGGCGATGACGAGCACCAGGTCCGCCTCGGCCACCGCCCGGCGCAGCTCCGCGGCCAGCGCGTCCGGGTCATCCGGCACCACGGCGCTGACCACGGGCACCGCGCCGAGCTGACGGCACCGCGCGGCGAGCATGACCGAGTTCGTGTCGGTGATTTCGCCTGGGCGCGGCGTCGCCCCGGCCGGCCGGATCTCGTCCCCGGTCGGGATGATCGAGACAACGGCCGCTCGCGCCACGGTCAGCGTCGCGTGCCCGCCGGCCGCGGCGGCGGCCAGGTCGCCGGGACGCAGCCGCCGCCCCGCGGGCACCAGCACCTCCCCGGCGGCGAAGTCCTCGCCCGCCGCGCGCACGTGCTGTCCCGCTGTCGCGTGGAACGCCCGCCGGCGGCCGTCTCCCTGGCCGGCCTCGGCGGTCACCAGGACGCTCCCGTCGGCCTGCGGCAGCAGCCACTCGCGCATCACCACGGTGTCCGTGCCGGCCGGCATCGGGTCGCCGGTATCGATCCACGCGAACGCGCCGGCGGTCAGCCGGACCGCCCCCTCGCCGGCGTCACTGGCACCCGCGGCACCGGCGGCCGGCGCCGCCGCGAGGTCGGCCGCGCTCACCGCGATCCCGTCCATTGCCGCGCAGTCCGCGCGCGGCGACGGCCAGCGGGCCACGACGGGCGCCGCGGTGGCCCGCCCGAGCGCCTCGCCGACCGGGACCCGCTGGGTGGCCGCAACGCCCGGCGCCGACCACCCGGCCCGGGCCAGCGACTCCGTCCAGCGTTCGAGTGCGATGCGCGGCGCGGGCCGGGCGCCGCCGCCCGCCGTCCTCCATGTCCGGCCCGGGTCGCGCGTCATGCCGGTACCGCTACCCGGTTCGCGCCGGTGTAGACGTTCATTGACTGGCCGCGCAGGAAGCCGACCAGGGTCAGTCCGGCTTCCTCGGCGAGGTCGGCGGCGAGCGACGACGGCGCCGACACGGCGGCGAGCAGCGGGATGCCGGCCAGCACCGCCTTCTGCACCAGCTCGAACGAGGCCCGGCCGGAGACGAGCAGCGCGCAGCCGGCCAGCGGCAGCTTGTCCTGCAGCAGCGCCCAGCCGACGATCTTGTCGACCGCGTTGTGCCGCCCGACGTCCTCGCGGACGGCCAGCATCTCGCCCGCCGCGTTGAACAGGCCCGCCGCGTGCAGCCCGCCGGTGGAGGAGAACACCCGCTGCGCCTCACGGAGCTTGTCCGGCAGTGACGCGAGCATGACCGGCGCGAAGACCGTCCCGTCGGCGGACAGCGGCGCCTGCGGTAGCACGCAGATGTCGTCGATCGACGTCTTGCCGCAGACCCCGCAGGCCGAGGTGGTCATGAAGTTCCGCCGTGCCCCGGGACTAACCGCCACGCCCGGCGCGAGCGCGACGTCGACGATGTTCCCGATCTCGTCGTCCGTGTGGTCGAGGTGCCCGCAGGTCGTCCCGTCGCAGGCCTTCATGCCGGCGATGTCGTCGCGGCCGCGGACGATGGCCTCGCCGACGAGGAACCCCGCCGCGAGCTCGACGTCGTCCCCGGGCGTGCGCATAGTCATGGTGAGCGCGGTCCCGTCGACCCGGATGCCGAGCGGCTCCTCGGCCGCGAGCAGGTCGGCCCGCACCGCCGCGGTCACCCGGCCGGGCGCGTCCCGGCCGGGGCAGGCCGCCGCGCCGGCGGCGCCCTGGCCCGCTGCGGGCACCGTGACCCGCAGCACCCGCCGCCGCGCCGTCCGCCCTGACACCAATGCCGCCTCTCGTCAGGTTGCCGTTATCTCAGCGTACGCGGGCGCAGGCGGCCGGTCTTCCCCGCGACAGCCCAGCGAATTCGCCAGTCACTTGTGCGGCTGCAGGCAAACTCCGAGCGGCCGGAAGGGAAACAGCGAGGGAAAGTAAAGCGCAGCCCCCGTTCCGTATTGCCATCTCTTTACCTTGTTAGTATGGTCTAGACCAATAGTGCAGTACGACTGGGTACGGCAGCGCGGCGGGCTGAGTGACCCCCGAGGTCCGCCGGCCGGGGAGCGATGTTCGATAATCTCCCCGGGGGCGTGACAGAGAGCGCGCCACTGCTGCAGGGACGTGACGAAGTGGTAGCGCGTCCCGGACGTTGGACCCTAGTCACGAGCGGCGATCGGAACGGAGACTGGTGCGGTGACCATTCGAGTTGGGATTAACGGGTTCGGGCGGATCGGTCGGAACTTCTTCAAGGCCCTGGAGGAGAGCGGCGACCGCGGCTTCGAGGTGGTCGCGGCGAACGACCTCGGCGACCTGAAGACCATGGCCCACCTGCTCAAGTACGACACGGTGGCCGGCCGGTTCGCCAAGCCGGTGTCGGTTGAGGGCGACTCCATCGTCGTTGGCGACAAGTCGATAAAGATCCTCGCCGAGCGTGACCCGGCGAACCTGCCGTGGGGCGACCTCGGCGTGGACATCGTCATCGAGTCCACCGGCCGCTTCGTCACCGGCCCGGCCGCGAAGGCGCACATCGCCGGCGGCGCCAAGAAGGTGATCATCTCCGCCCCCGCCAAGGAGGAGGACATCACCATCGTGATGGGCGTCAACGACGACAAGTACGACGCCGCCAGCCACACGATCATCTCCAACGCCTCCTGCACCACCAACTGCGTGGCGCCGATGGCCAAGGTGCTGCTGGACAACTTCGGCATCGTCAAGGGCCTGATGACCACGGTGCACGCCTACACGCAGGACCAGATGCTGCAGGACGGCCCGCACAAGGACCTGCGCCGCGCCCGCGCCGCCGCGCAGAACATCGTGCCGACGTCAACCGGGGCCGCCAAGGCCACCAGCCTGGTGATCCCCGAGCTCAAGGGCAAGCTGGACGGCTACTCGCTGCGGGTCCCTGTCATCACGGGCTCCATCACCGACCTGGTGGTCGAGCTGGGCAAGGAGGTGACCAAGGACGAGGTGAACGCCGCGTTCAAGGCCGCCGCCGAGGGCCCGCTGAAGGGCGTCCTCGTCTACACCGAGGACCCGATCGTCTCCTCCGACATCGTCGGCGCGCCCGCGTCCTGCACCTTCGACGCGTCGATCACCATGGCCTACGGCAACCAGGTCAAGGTCTTCGGCTGGTACGACAACGAGTGGGGCTACTCCAGCCGCCTCGTTGACCTCACCGCCCTGGTCGCGTCCCGGCTGGGCTAGCAGAAAGCTGGCGATCCAACCATGAAGAGCATCGACGACATCGAGGTCACGGGCCGGCGCGTGCTGCTGCGATCCGACCTGAACGTCCCCCTCGACAAGTCGGGCAGCGGCGCGATCACCGACGACGGGCGCATCCGCGCCTCGCTGCCGGTGATCAAGAAGCTGGCCGGCCGCGGCGCGCGGGTCATCGTCATGGCCCACCTGGGCCGGCCCAAGGGCGAGGACTTCACCGAGCGCGCGGAAGGCGGCCCGTCGCTGCGCGTGGTCGCCGACCGGCTGGCCGAGCTGCTCGGCGAGCCGGTGGCGTTCGCCACCGACCTGGTCGGCCAGTCCGCCGCGGCCACGGTCGCCGGGCTGAGTGACGGCGAGGTCGCGCTGCTCGAGAACGTCCGCTTCGAGCCGGCCGAGACGTCCAAGGACGACGCCGAACGGATGCGCCTTGCTCAGGACCTCGCCAAGCTGGGCGATGTCTACGTGGGCGACGGGTTCGGCGTGGTGCACCGCAAGCAGGCGTCGGTCTACGACCTGCCCGGCCTGCTGCCGCACGCGGCCGGCGACCTGGTGACCGCCGAGGTGGCCGTCCTGCGGCGGCTGACGGTCGACCCGGGGCGCCCGTACGTCGTCGTGCTCGGCGGGTCGAAGGTGTCGGACAAGCTCGGCGTCATCGGCAACCTGCTCGGCCTGGCCGACCGGGTCCTGATCGGCGGCGGCATGGTCTTCACCTTCCTCGCCGCCCTCGGCCACGAGGTCGGCACGTCGCTGCTCGAGGCCGACCACATCGAGTCGTGCCGGCAGGTGCTCGCCGACGCCAAGTCGCGCGGCGTCGACCTCGTCCTGCCCACCGACATCGTGGTCGCGCCCCGGTTCGCCGCGGACGCGCCGCCGAGCGTGGTCGCCGCGGACGCGATCCCCGAGGGCCACATGGGCCTGGACATCGGCCCGGACTCGCGCGAGCTGTTCGCGTCGAAGCTGGCCGACGCGAAGACGGTGTTCTGGAACGGCCCGATGGGCGTGTTCGAGTTCCCGGCGTTCGCGGCGGGCACCCGCGCGGTCGCCGAGGCGCTCACCAAGGTCGACGGGCTGACGGTGGTCGGCGGCGGCGACTCGGCGGCCGCGGTGCGGTCGTTCGGGCTCGACGAGTCCTCCTTCGGGCACATCTCCACCGGCGGCGGCGCCTCGCTCGAGTACCTGGAAGGCAAGACACTCCCCGGCCTCACCGCCCTGGAAGCGTAAGCTTCCTGCCACTATGACCGACACAAAGAAGCTGCCGCTGATCGCCGGCAACTGGAAGATGCACAACAACCACTTCGAGGCGATCGCGCTGGTGCAGAAGCTCGCGTTCAGCCTGAACGACAAGGACTACAAGCACGTCGAAGTCGTTGTGCTGCCGCCGTTCACCGACCTGCGCTCGGTGCAGACCCTGGTGGACGGCGACCGGCTCAAGATCGGGTACGGCGCCCAGGACATCTCGCAGCACGCCAGCGGCGCCTACACCGGCGAGGTCTCCGGCCCGATGCTCGCCAAGCTCGGCTGCTCGTACACGCTGTGCGGGCACTCCGAGCGCCGCCAGTACCACCACGAGGACGACGCCCTGGTCAACGCCAAGGTCAAGGCCGCGCTCGCGGTCTCGGTCACGCCGATCCTGTGCGTGGGCGAGCCGCTGGAGGTGCGCGAGGCCGGCACCGCGGCGGAGCACGTCCTCGCCCAGCTAGCCGGCTCCCTGGCCAAGATCCCCGCCGAGGCCGTCGCCTCGATGGTGATCGCCTACGAGCCGGTGTGGGCGATCGGCACCGGCAACGTGTGCTCAGTGGGCGACGCGCAGCAGATGGCCGTCGCGATCCGCGATCACATTTCGGCCAGTGCGGGCGCCGAAGCCGCCTCCGGGGTGCGTATCCTTTATGGAGGGTCCGTCAAGGGCGATAACATCGCTTCCATCATGGCGGAACCGGACGTGGACGGCGCTCTTGTCGGCGGCGCGAGCCTCGACGCTGGACAGTTCGCAGGGATCTGCCGGTATCGTGAGCTAGCCACGGGCCGCTGAGCCGCGCCCGCACCCCGTGCTTGAGAGGTAACGGGCCCCCGAAGGTCAGGGGCTCCCGAGGTCAAAGGGAAGAAGACACCGGTGGAGATCGCGCTCTCGATCATCTTGATCATCACGTCGCTCGTGATGGTTCTGCTCGTTCTCCTGCACAAGGGCAAGGGCGGCGGCCTGTCCGACCTGTTCGGCGGCGGCGTCTCCTCGACGCTTGGCTCCTCGTCGGTAGTCGAGCGGAACCTGGACCGCATCACCATCTTCTTCGGGGTCTTGTGGTTCGTCTGCTGCGTCGCCTTGGGCTGGCTCGTTAACCACTGAGCCCAGTGGCTGGTGGCCCGGGCAAACCGGGCAGGGTGCGTTCCGCGCGTTTACGCCGCACGGCGGCGCGGCGGGTGGTGAAATGAACTGAGCCAGGCGGCTCGTTGTCTCGCTCCTTGCGAGCGGGCTCCATTGAAGTTAAGGGGTGTTATGTGAGCAGCGGGAACGCGATTCGGGGTAGCAGGGTAGGCGCTGGCCCGATGGGCGAGGCGGAGCGCGGTGAGGCCGCGCCCCGGGTGTGGGTGCAGTTCTGGTGCTCCAACGGGCACGAGACCCGGCCGAGCTTCGCTTCCGACGCCGCGATCCCCGAGCAGTGGGAGTGTCCCCGGTGCGGCTTCCCGGCCGGCCAGGACCAGGAGAACCCGCCGGCCCCGCCGCGGGTCGAGCCCTACAAGACGCACCTGGCGTACGTGAAGGAGCGTCGCTCCGACGCCGACGGCGAGGCCATTCTCGCCGAGGCCCTGCAGCGGCTCCGCGGCTAGCCACGACCCTGCGTAGCGAGAACGCCCCGGACGGCAATGCCGCCGGGGCGTTTGGCTGCACCGGGGACGCGGTGAGTACGGAAGGGGAGCGTCCGGGATCCGTGATCACACCGCGCGATCACTCGGTGTGATTAATTGATGTGTCACAGTAACGTTACATTGCGTATCGAGACCAGCACATTCTGACAGCATGTCACCGTACACCGGCGTGGGGACGCGGCCGCGGGGGCGGCCGCACCGGCGATGGGCAGCCGTGGCCGAGCGCCGTGACCAGGGGGGTGGCACTGTGGTCGCTGTTGACAACTTCACCTACGGCCTGCTGAACCCGGGGCTCGCCTACGTGATGTCCTGCGTTGGCGGGTACCTCGGGCTGCGCTGCGTGACGCTGGCCCGGGCCTACACGGGGATGGCCCGGGCCCGCTGGCTCGGCCTGGCCGCGGTGGCCATCGGCGCGGTCGGGATCTGGGCCATGCACTTCATCGCGATGCTCGGCTTCAGCGTTCCCGGTGAGCCGATCCTCTACAACGTGCCGCAGACGGTCGGGTCGATGCTGCTCGCCGTGGCGGTGGTGGGCACCGGCCTGTTCATCGTCGGCTTCGGTGCCGCCGAAGGCGCCCACCGGTGGGCGCGGCTGGTGGCCGGCGGGGTGATCATTGGCATCGGGGTGGCCGCCATGCACTACGTGGGCATGGCGGCGATGTCGATGCCGGGCGCCATGTCCTACGACACGCCCCTCGTGGTGGCGTCGGTGGTGATCGCGATCGTCGCGGGCACCGCGGCGCTGTGGATCGGCACCTGGGTCCGCGGCTCCGCCGCCACCGTCGGCGCGGCCCTCGTCATGGGGGTCGCGGTCTGTGGCATGCACTACACCGGCATGGCGGCGCTGCGGGTGCACGGCGGCTCGATGCCGTCCATCGCGGTGCGGGCGGTGTCCGGCGCGACGATGGTGTCCGGCGCCACGGCCGCGAGCTTCCTGATCCCGGTGCTGCTGGTGATCAGCCTGGCCACGTTCCTGCTCACGCTGGCCATCAGCATCTCACCGTCGGAGGACGAGATCCGCGCCGACCGCGAGCTGCGGCGCCGGACGGAGTACCTGGAGCGCCGCCAGCGGCAGTACTCCGTGCGGCACGCCATGCGCCGCCGCGCCTGACCGCCGTCCCGGGGGTACGGGGGGCGTCCCCCGAGGATTACAACCAGTCGTTGCGGCGGAAGATCCAGTAGAGCAGCGTGCCGGAACCGAGCATGATCACCGTGGCGACGATGAAGCCGATGTGGTCGCTGAACCCGGGGTACGGCACGTTCATGCCGTAGAACCCGGTGATGAACGTGGGCACCGCGATGATCGCGGCCCACGAGGTGACCTTCTTGGTGATGACGTTCATCCGGTTGCCCTGGATGGTCAGGTTGGTCTCCAGGATCGTGGTGACCAGGTCGCGCAGTGACTCGGTCCACTCGGTGGCGCGCAGCACGTGGTCGTAGACGTCCTGGTAGTAGGGCATGAGGTCATCGTCGACATGCTGCAGGTCGCGGCGCATCACGGTGTTCAGCACCTCCCGCATCGGCAGCACGATCCGGCGCAGGATCACCAGTGACTTGCGCAGCTCGAACGAGCGCCGCTGCACCTGGAGGTCCATGAGCGAGGAAGGCGAGAAGAGGTCGTCCTCCAGCCCCTCCACTTCGTCGTCGAGGGACTGCACCGCCTCGAAGTGGCCGTCTACGATGTAGTCGAGCAGCCCGTACATCAGGTAGCCGACACCCTTCGCGGCGAGGTCCGGGCTGGCGTCCCAGCGCTCGACGACCTTGCCGATGTCCAGGCCGTCGTCCTTGCGGATGGTGATCAGCGCGTGCGGCAGGATAAAGGCGGCGAGCTCGCTGGTGGCGAGCTCGCCGGTCGCCCGGTCGAGCCTTGCGCTGTAGGCGGTGAGGAACAGGTGCGTGCGGTAGCGGTCGATCTTCGGCCGTTCCCTGTCCACGAGGGCGTCCTCGATCGCCACCGGGTGCAGCCCGAACTCCTCCTGGAGGACCGCCAGGTCATCTTGATCCGGGTCGCGCAGGTCGAGCCAGACCATGGCCCTGGGGTCTTCCAGGTGATCGCTGATCCGCTCGACCGCGAAGCCCTGATCGACAAGCTGGCCGTCCCGGTAGAGCCGCGTGCGTGCCTGGCACCGCGTCGGGGTGTCATGGCAGATGGACGCGGCGGCCACCGTGTCGGGATCGCCGCCGTGGAAGGTGGCGTCCCTGGTCGTATTGCTGCCGAGCTGGCCGCCAAGCGCCCCGCTGCGGATGTCGGTTTCAGTCATGAGCTCCCCTTTGGTCCGGCTCCGGACCAAGGATCTCACCCCGCCGGGCCGGCCGCGCGCAGACCCGGCCATGGCCAGGAACGGGCGGAGCGCTCCTCGACCAGCCCGACCGCGCCGTTCGGGCAACGGATCTCGCTGTCTTCTGCTGACCGCCCGGCGCCAATCATGCCCGACATCATAGAGAGCCGCCTCGCTGGTCGGCACTGAGCCGTGGTCACCGGGACCGCGACTGGCCTGGTCAGTGGGGCAAATCAGTGCTTTTGATCTCTTCTATAGGGAAGAGTGATTGCCGTGGCCATTCCGCTCTGGGAGACTTCGCCTCACAATAGGGGCACGCGATCTTGAGGCAATGGAGCAGGTCAATGACAAGCGATAGTAGGAGCTCACGCTATGCGGTCGGCGTGCTGCTCGCGGCGACGGCGGTAGCCGCCGCGGCGTGCAGCAGCTCGCCCAGTTCGTCATCCACTCCGGCAAGTACCACGACCAGCAGCGCAAGCAGCGCGAATGCGAGCGGCAGCGCGAGCGCGCCAGCGACCGTCACGAACGTGACGCTCGGTTACGTCCCTTACTCCGACGATGCCTCCCTGTTCTACGCCCAGAGCAGCGGCATCTTCAAGAAGCACGGCCTGAACGTCACCCTCGTGGCCCAGGCGAGCCCAGTCGCCGTCGAGGCGTCCATGGCGAGCGGCACCGAGCAGTTCGGCTTCATCACGACGCCCGTGCTGATCAACCTCAATTCCAAGGGCGTCAGCGTCAAGTGCGTCTCCAGCGTCGACGGCAGCGAGCCGTCGAACCCCGCGAACGACTCCACCGTCCTCGTCGCCGCCAAGGGCTCAGGCATCACGTCGGTGAAGGACCTGGCGGGCAAGAACGTCGCCGAGGTCCAGCTCACCTCGCTGAACTCGCTCGCCGTGGAAATCCTCGCTAAGAAGGCGGGCATCGACCCGGCGTCCATCCACCAGGTCGCGATCCCGTTCCCGCAGATGGCAGCGGCCCTCGCCCAGGGCCGGGTGCAGGCGGCGGTCATCGTCGCGCCGTTCGCCGACACGGCGACGTCCGAGGGCGCGACGGTGCTGACCCACCCGAACGTTGACCTGTTCCCGAACGGCACCGTGACCTGCCTCGACGCGATGGGCTCCTACCTCAGCGCCAACCCGGCGATCGCGGCTGAGTTCCGCGCGGCGATGAACGAGTCGATCGCCTACTCGCAGGCCCACGAGGCGGTGGTCAAGGAGACCCTGGTCAAGGGCCTGGGCCTCACCCCGGCGGTCGCCGCCAAGCAGATTCTGGCGACCAACTGGAACCCCGCGCTCAACACCGCGTCCATCACCATGATCGAGAACTACATGAAGCAGTTCGGCGTGATCACCTCAGAGCCGCCGGCCGCGAGCATGGTCTGGAACCCGTAGCGTGCTCGGTCGCTACACGCATGTGTACGGGCTGCGGCTCGCCGTCCTCGCCGCCGCGCTCGGCCTCTGGCAGGGGCTGAGCGCGGCGGGGGTCATCCGCAGCGACGAGTTCCCTTCGATGTCCCAGACCGCGGCCGCCCTGTGGGGCCAGGCGAGCGGCTCCTCCCTGTGGGGCGCGGTCGGGGAGACCCTGGAGGGCTGGGCGCTCGGCCTCCTCATCGGCGTTGCCGCGGCGCTGCTGATCGGCACGCTCATCGGGATGAACGGCTTCGCCTACCGCAGCGTCATCGGCGTGATCGAGTTCTTCAAGGCCATCCCGGTGATCGCGATCCTTCCGATCGGACTGGTCCTCTGGGGCGCGACGCTGACGATGAAGTTCGCGCTCGTCGCGTTCGCGGTGTTCTGGCCGCTGGTCATCCAGGTCTGCTACGGCGTCCGCTCCCTCGACCCGGTCGCGGCCGACACCACCACCGTGCTGCAGGTCCGTGGCGCCCGCAAGTTCCTCACGGTGATCTTGCCGAGCGCCGCGCCGTTCATCGCGACCGGCCTGCGGGTCGCCGTTGCGGTCGCGCTGATCGTCGACATCATCGCCGAGCTGATCGGCGGCGGCACCGGCGTCGGCGAGCGCATCCTCGTCGCCGAGAACGCCGGCCCGAGCGCGTACCCGGTCATGTACGCCTACATCGTCGTCGCCGGGATACTCGGCGTCCTGCTCGCGGGGGCGTTCACGGTAGCCGAGCGGTACGCGCTGCACTGGCACGAGTCCCAGCGCTCCGCGAAAACGGAAGGTCAGAACCGGGACTATCCCGAACGTGAGGGGCTGACCCTTGTCGTCCAGTTATCTCCCGGGGGGACGACTCCTGGCCGGGCGGGCAGCCACGCGCGTCTGGCTATTCGTCGTCCTGTTCCTCCTCTGGTGGTTCTGGTCGGCCGGCTCGAAGAGCCTGTACTTCCCGCCGCTGTCGTCGATCCTGAAGTCGCTATGGACCCAGTGGGTGACCGGCCCGGCTCGCGCCGAGCTCTCCTCGTCCCTTGAGCACCTGCTGGCCGGCTACGCGATCGCCAGCGTCGTCGGAATCGGGATCGGCGCGCTGCTGTGGTCGCTGCGCTACCTGCGCGACGCCACCTCGCCGTACCTCTACTTCCTGTACGTGCTGCCCGCGCCGGTCCTCGTGCCGGCGGCATTGACGCTGTTCGGCATCGGCTTCACGATGAAGGTCGTGCTGATCGCGTTCGCCGCTCTGTGGCCGACGCTGCTCAACACCCTGGACGGTATGCGCGGCGTCGACCAGGTCAAGCTCGACACGTCCCGGGTGCTTGGGGTGTCACCGCTCGGGAGCGTGTTCCGCGTCGTGCTGCCCGCCGCGGCCCCGCAGATCGTCGCCGGGCTGCGCAACTCCCTCCAGGTCGCCATCATCCTGATGGTGGTATCCGAGTGGGAGGCGTCCACCGACGGCATCGGCTACTACATCGTCAACGCGCAGCAGTCCTTCGACTACGTGGGCATGTGGTCCGGGATCATCGTCCTCGCGATCATCGGCACGGTCGCGAACCTGCTGTTCGTGATCGCGGAGAACCGCGTCCTGCACTGGCATTACGGCGCCCGAGCCGCGGAGGGAACCCGTTGACATCCTCCGCCGCCCGGGGTGGCAGGGAATCACACGAAAGGGAGTCTCGGTGAGCGTTATCCCTCCGGGGGGACAACCGATGAAGGTCGGCGACCTGAAGCCCGATGCCGAGTCCGGCCAGGAGGTGACGCCCGTAGTGTCGCTGCGGCACGTGCGCAAGGTGTACACGAGCCCAGTCAGATCGGGTGGGCATGGCGGGCCGAAGGTGGCGCTGCAGGACATCACGTTCGATGTGGCCCGCGGCGAGTTCGCCTGCGTGGTCGGGCCGAGCGGCGCGGGCAAGACCACGCTGCTGCGCACCCTGGCCGGGCTCGCCCAGCCGACGAGCGGTGAGGCGCTGTTCGAGGGCGCCCCGCTGCGCTCGGTGCCGCCGGGCATTGGCGTGGTCTTCCAGGACTACGGCCGGTCTCTGTACCCGTGGCTGACCGTGGCGCGCAACGTGGACTTGCCGCTACGGGTGCGCCGCGTGCCGCGCGCCGAGCGCGCGCAGCGGGTGGCCGAGGTGCTCGGCTCGGTCGGGCTGGCCGACGCCGGCCGGAGCTACCCATGGCAGCTGTCGGGCGGCATGCAGCAGCGGGTGGCGATCGCCAGGTCGCTTGCCTACCGGCCCGACCTGCTGCTCATGGACGAGCCGTTCGCGTCGGTTGACGCGCAGACTCGCTTCGAGCTCGAGGACCTGATCCTGCGGATCCGCCAGGAGTTCGGCGTCACGGTCGTCTTCGTGACCCACGACATCGACGAGGCCGTCTACCTGGCCGACCGCGTCGTCGCGATATCGAAGTCACCGGGCGTGGTGACCGAGATCGTCGACATCACCCTGGGCCGCCCGCGCGACCAGATCACGACGAAGGCCGACCAGGCTTTCGCTCACTATCGCGAGCACCTCCTCGGCCTGGTCATGAACCGCTGAGTCAGCATCAGGGTCAGCCGAGTGCCTCCTGCACGACCGGGTCGGCGTCGGTGCCGAGGACGCGCCAGTCCTCGCCGTCGGCGAGGACTTTCTCCGCGCCGCGGATCGCCTGGAAGTCGCCGGCCCCGCCGAGCGCCGGCAGGCCGGCCGCGGCCGCGTCGCCGCCGGCCGCGGCGAGGGCCTTGGCGGCGCGCAGCAGCTGGCGGTGCATGCGGATCAGCGCCACGTCGGTCGACCCCAGGTGCTCCGTGGTCCGGTCGTAGACGGGGCCCGCGGTCTCCGTCGCCATGGCGTCCTGCGAACGGAAGTCGGCGATGCCGCTGTAGGAGGTCCCCTTCTGGGCCACCCGGGAGATCTGGTAGTCGTTCTCCCGCGTGTAGGTGCGGGGCACGACGCCGCCCGGGGGCAGCATCTCGAACGGGTACTTCTCGTAGGTGAAGAACAGCGGGCCGCCGTAGCCGCGCGGGTTGGCCGGCGGCTGGGTGGTGAAGTTGTACCGGTACGTGGTCACGTCGTCGGACGGCACCACGAAGATCTGCCTGGTGGAGAACGGGATCTGCGCGATGATCGTCGAGGACGGGAAGATGTAGGCGGTGACCCGTGCGTGCCGGTACCCGTTCGGCGTCACCCGGATGCCGGCGTACCTGAAGCCGTGCCAGGTGTCGTCCACCTCGATCAGCGCGCGCGGGTCGTGCCGCCAGAACCGCATCGACATGTACCCGGACGGGTAGCCGGGCTTGTCCGTCCCGTCGTCGGGCACGTCGGCGATCGCGTCGAACTGGTGCAGGTTCGAGATGTGCCCGGTGTCCAGGTCGCCGTCCATGGACTGCACCCAGTTGCAGAAGATCTGCTCCTTGTTCACCGCGACCAGGCTCGACGGCAGCGACTCGGTGCCGAAGTCGCGGAACGGTGTCATCGTCTCGGCCGGTCCCAGGTAGGCCCACACGATCCCGCCGGACTCGCGGACGGGGTAGCCCTTGGTCTTGATCCGGTGCGCGAACGGGTGCAGCTCAGAGCGCTGATCGGTGCACTGGCCGGTGACGTCGAACTTCCACCCGTGGTACGTGCAGCGCAGGCCGCACTCCTCGTTACGGCCGTAGAACAGCGACGCGCCCCGGTGCGGGCAGCGCTCCTCGATGAGCCCGACCGCGCCGTTCGTGTCGCGGAACGCGACCAGGTCTTCGCACAGCAGCCGCACCCGGGCGGGCGCGCCGTCCGGTTCCGCGATCTCCGCGGACAGGCAGGCGGGGATCCAGTAGCGGCGCAGCAGGCTCCCCATCGGCGTTCCCGGACCGACCCGGGTCAGGATCTCGTTGTCTTCCGCTGACAGCACCGCGCACCTCCGCATGGCCCGTTCGTCATCCGCCCCTGGCCTCACCGTTTCGCGTGTCGGCGGGACCGTCAATCGGGGGCTGCGTCAAGATGGCGCGCCCCTTCTTGGCGGCAGGCCCAAACGGCGATGACGCGGGCCTGCGACGACCGGCATCGAAATCGGTATAGGTGAAAGAACCTATTTATTCGACGGGCGACTCGGCGACCTGTGACGTTACGTCACCATGATCCGGTAAGGAAACAGCTTGGGGGGGTCTTGCGGGCAAGGCGAGACCGACGTGTCTGCGGCAGCGTGAAGCACGACCACGGCTGGTAGCGACTCAAGGGGGCCGTTCGTGGTTACCGTGCACAATTTCACTTATGGCGTGTTCAACCCGGCGCTCGGGTACGCCATGTCCTGTCTTGGCGCGTTCCTCGGGCTGCGCTGCGTGACCAGGGCGCGCGCCCACGAGGGCCGGTCCAAGGCGCGCTGGCTGGTCCTGGCCGCAGTGGCGATCGGCGCCTGCGGTATCTGGGTCATGCACTTCATCGCGATGCTCGGGTTCACCATCCCGGACCAGACCATCACCTACAACGTGCCGGTCACGATCGCCTCGATGCTGATCGCGATCGCCGTCGTCGGCGCGGGCCTGTTCATCGTGGGCTACGGCGACGGCAGCGTGGGGCGGCTGGCCGCCGGCGGCATCGTCATCGGGATCGGGGTCGCCTCGATGCACTACCTGGGCATGGCGGCGATGATCATGCCGGACACCATGTCCTACAGCCCGGTCCTGCTCGCCCTGTCGGTCGTCATCGCGATCGTGGCCGGGACGGTGGCGCTCTGGATCGGCACCTGGGTGCGCGGCATCGGCGCCACCATCGGGGCGGCGCTCGTCATGGGCGTGGCGGTCAGCGGCATGCACTACACGGGCATGGCCGCGATGCACGTCCACCAGGGCACGATGGCGGGCATGCCCGGCGGCGGCGCCACGCCGGCCGCCTTCCTGTTCCCGCTGCTGCTCGGGATCAGCGTGCTCGCGCTTATCTTGACGCTGATGATCAGCATGTCGCCCAGCGAGGAGGAGATCCGCGAGGACGTCGCCATGCGGGAGCGGATGGAGCTGCTGCAGCAGCGCGCGGCCAGCGCCGAGCAGCGTCCGCGGCAGCGGAGCGGCGGCATCCACTGGTAGGTCAACCGGCGCTGGCCGCTCAGTGGGCGAAGGACCGGCGCTTCCGCTGCAGTTCGGGCGGCAACTGCGTCTGCGGGTGATGCTCGAGGACGCGCAGGTGCAACCGCAGGTCGTTGAGCAGCAGGTTGGCCAGGTCCATGGAGAACCCGTTGCGCACCACGATGCGCATCACGGCCATGTCCGTCAGGTTCTCCGGGAACGTGTACGCGGGCACCTGCCAGCCGCGCATCCGCAGCCGCTCCGAGATGTCGAACACCGAGTACGTGCCGACGTCGTCGCGCAGCTTGAACGCGAACACCGGCAGGTCGCTGCCGTCGGACAGCAGCTCGAACTGGCCGAGCTTGCCGATCTCGCCGGACAGGTACCTGGCGATGTCCTGCGCCGTCTGCTGCACGTGCCGGTAGCCGTTGTAGCCGAGCCGCAGGAAGTTGTAGTACTGCGCCGCCACCTGCGCGCCGGGCCGGGAGAAGTTCAGCGCGAACGTCGGCATCTCCCCGCCGAGGTAGTTGACCTTGAAGATCAGGTCCTCGGGCAGGTGCTCCTCGTCGCGCCAGATGATCCACCCCACCCCGGGGTAGACCAGGCCGTACTTGTGCCCGGACGCGTTGATCGACGCGACCCGCGGCACCCGGAAGTCCCACTCGATCTCCGGCTGCAGGAACGGCGCGACGAACCCGCCTGACGCGGCGTCCACGTGGATCGGCACGTCCGGCCCCCCGGGCCTGGCGGCCAGCGCGTCCAGCGCGGCGTTAAGGTCCGCGACCGGCTCGTAGGAGCCGTCCATCGTCGAGCCCATGATCGCCACGACACCGATGGTGTTCTCATCGCACAGCGCGACGGCCTCGGGCACGCCCAGCTGGTAACGGCCGGGCACCAGCGGCACGTACTTGGGCTCCACGTCCCAGTAGCGGCAGAACTTTTCCCAGCAGACCTGCACGTTAGTGCCCATGACCAGGTTCGGCCGGTCAGCGGGCAGCCCGGCGGCCCGGCGCCGCGCGCGCCAGCGCCACAGCAGCGCCATCCCGCCGAGCATGCACGCCTCGCTCGAGCCGGTGGTCGAGCAGCCCATCGCCTGCTCGTGCGGCGCGTTCCACAGGTGACCGATGATGTTCACGCAGCGGCGCTCGAGCTCGGCGGTCTGCGGGTACTCGTCCTTGTCGATCATGTTCTTGGACGCGCACTCGGCCATCAGCAGCTCGGCCTCCGGCTCCATCCACGTGGTGACGAACGTCGCCAGGTTCAGCCTGGCGTTGCCGTCGAGGATGAGCTCGTCCCGCACGACCTGGAGCGCGGTGCGCGGCAGCACGCCGCTCTCCGGCAGCCGGTACCGCGGGATCTCGCAGCTCTTCTCCCTGAAGTACAGCGGGTTGATGTCCAGCTCGGTGCGCGACTCGTCCTCGGGCACCTTCCTGTGCAGAGGGGCCATGCTGGCCAGCCTAGTAGCGGCGCGGTCACCGCGTGCGAACCGGGGGCGGCGAGATCCCAAAGATGTGGAATTGCGGCCGTTACTTCAGCAGCTTCTGCACCGAGCGGAAGGCCGGGTGGCTGGCGTCCCTGAGCCATTCGAACAGCACCATCTCGGTGCTGACGACCTCCGCGCCGTGCTGCCGTGCGCGGTGGACCGCGAGGGCCTTGTCCGCCGGATCGCGCGATCCGGTCGCGTCGGCGGCCAGGATCACCCGCAGCCGCGAGCCGAGCAGGCCGAGGACGGTCTGCAGTACGCACACGTGGGCCTCGCAGCCGGCGACGATGATCTCCCGCGTTCCGGCCGGGATCAGGCCGTCGAAGCCGGGGGCGGCCGCGGCGGAGAACGCCGTCTTGGCGAGCGTCGCGCTCGGGTAGGCGGCGAGCTCGGGGACGGTATGGCCGAGGCCCCGCGGGTACTGCTCGGTGGCGAGGACAGGCACGTCGAGCAGTGCCGCCGCCTCGGCCAGCCGCGCCGACCTGGCGACCATGGCGTCGCCGTCGTGGATGGCGGGTACCAGGCGTTCCTGCAGGTCGATGAGGAGCACCGCAGCGCCCTTCGCGGTCATTAGCATGCTCCCCACGCTAGCGCGGGTCAGCGGAAGTAGGCGACGGTGCGGAGCTCGACGGACTCGCGCGGGCGGGCGCCCGCCGCGGACGTGTCGCGGAAGGAGGTGTGCGGCGCGCGCCAGGCGACCGAGTGGTCGGTGTCGTGCAGCTTGATGAGCAGCGCCTCGCCCGCGTCCATGCCGGGGAAGTACCACCAGCGGTGCGCCGGGTTGTAGAAGAACAGGCTGGCCGCCGACTCGGCGTCGGCGTCAGGCGCCTCGGGGGCCTCCGGGTCGGGCAGTGCGGGGACGCGGAACAGCAGGTTCGGCGGGCCGTCCTCGGCGTCGTCGGTGGAGCGGTAGTCGCACACCGCGAGCGGCCAGTCACCACTATGAAACATTCCGGTCAGTCGTGCGTGAATCAGGGAAAGAAGCACCCGTCGTCGCCTTAACCGGGCCGCCCGGCTCAGTCGGCGGTTTCCCGCCGCCTGCCGCGCAGCAGGGACGCCAGGCCGGCCAGCACCGACAGGGCCGCCGACACGGTGAACACCACGATCAGGCCGCTGTGGAATGGCCCGGACAGCAGGGACGGGAAGTACGTCCGGCCGGTGAGCGCGGCCTGGCTGGCGGCGGGCAGCCGGGCAAGCACGCCGGACGGCGCCAGCAGGTGCGCGATCGGGTTGACGCCGAGGACCGAGGCGAACAGCGAGCTGACCGGGGGCAGCGAGGCGACCTGGTGGGCCACGCCGGCCGGGACGCCGACCTTGACGAGCCCGCCGGACAGCGTGCCCGGCAGTGAGCTTGACAGGCCGGCGATCATCAGCGTGAACACGACGCCGATCGACACGGCGGTGCCCGAGTTCTGGAACGTCGCGCGCATGCCGGACGCCACGCCCCGGTCGCTGGCGGGGACCGAGCCCATGATCGAGGACGAGTTCGGCGCCGCGAACATCCCGCTGCCGATCCCGTTCAGCGCGATGAACAGCGCGAACGCCCAGTAGGGGAAGTTGACGGGCAGCAGCATCAGCGCGATGAACGAGAAGGCGAACACGGCCGTGCCCGCGGTCGCGATGCCCCGCGACCCGAAGCGGTCGGACAAGATCCCCGAGACCGGGCCGGAGACGAGGAAGCCGGCGGTCATCGGCAGCAGGAAGATGCCAGCCCACAGCGGCGTCTGGTCGTAGGAGTAGCCGTGCAGCGGCAGCCAGATGCCCTGCAGCCAGATGATCAGCATGAACTGGATGCCGCCCCGCGCGATGGACACCAGCAGCCCGGCGACGTTGCCCGCGGTGAACTCGCGGTTCGCCAGCAGCGACAGCCGGAACATCGGCTCGGCGACCCGGGTCTCGATGATCACGAAGGCGATCAGCAGCGCGGTGCCGCCGATCAGCTCGCCGAGCACGACAGGGGACTCCCAGCCCATCGAGTGGTGCCCGTACGGCTGGATGCCGTAGGTGACGCCGACGAGCACGGCGCCGAGGCCGAGCGCGAAGGTGACGTTGCCCCACCAGTCGATCTTGCCGCGGTGCCGCACGCCATTGTCGCGCAGCTTGAGGTAGGCCCACAGCGTGCCGAAGACGCCGACCGGCAGGTTGATCCAGAACACCGCGCGCCAGTCCCAGGCGGCGAGCAGCCCGCCGGCCACCAGGCCGATGAACATGCCGGCGAGGGCCGCGATCTGGTTGGTGCCGAGCGCGAAGCCGCGCCGCTCCGGCGGGAACGCGTCGGTGAGGATCGCGGCGGAGTTGGCCATCAGCATGGACCCGCCGAACGCCTGCACGAGCCGCCAGCCGATCAGCCACATGGCCCCGTGGCCGCCCTGGAACGGGTCGAAGGACAGCATGACCGACGCCGCGGTGAACACCACGAACCCCGCGTTGTACATCTTGACCCGGCCGAACATGTCGCCGAGGCGGCCGAGGTTGACCACGAGCACCGCCTGGACGAGGCGGTAGCCCATGATCATCCACAGCAGGTAGCTGATGTTCCCCGCGCTCAGCGGGTCGAGGTTGATGCCCCGGAAGATGGCGGGCAGCGCGATGATCACGATCGAGCCGTCGAGCGCGGCCATGAAGATGGCGGCCGTCGTGTTGGCCAGGGCGATCCAGGCGTAGGCGTCCGGCTTCGGCGGCTTAGGGCGGCCGGCCGTGGCCGGGGGCGTGGTGCGCAGGCCCATCAGAGCCTCTCCGCGAGCCGCTCGAGCAGCGCCGTGGCGCTTTCCAGCTGGCGGAGCTCGCCCTCGCTGAACCCGTCGCGCAGCGCCGCCGCGATGTGCTCGGTCCGCGCGCCGCGCTTGTCGCCCAGCGTGCGCCGCCCCGCCTCGGTGATCGACAGCACGATCCGCCTGCCGTCCTCCGGGTCGCGGTTGCGCCCGATCAGGCCACGGTCGAGCAGCGCCGCGACGGTTACCCCCATGGACTGCGGGCTGATCCGGTCCACCCGCGCCAGGTCGCTTGACGTCGCGGGCCCGCCGCGCTCCAGCCGGGACAGCGCCGACGACTCGGCGAGGGTGAGCTCGCCCGCGTACGGGGCCTGCCGTAGCTTGCGCACCACCAGGCCGACGGCGACGCGCAGCGCGCCCGCGACCTCGGTGACATCGGGAACGGATGCGACGGAGTCCATACCGTCAAGGATAACTGATAAGTTTCACCTTATCAATTTGGCCTAACGGCAGCCGCGGGCGGCCCGGACACGCGGGCCGCTCTTACCCGGCGGGTTCTTCTTCGGCGGCGTAGCGGCAGAACAGGAAGCCGTCGTCCGCGGCCAGGACCTGGGTGAGGGCGAGCGGGCGGGCGGCGTCGAGCTGCGTGCCGCCGATGATGCGGGCGGCGCCGGGGCCGGCCAGCGTCGGGCTGAGCGACAGGCACAGCTCGTCGACCAGGCCGGCCGCGGCTAGGTGGCCGAACAGGTGCGGACCGCCCTCGCACAGCATCCGGCTCAGGCCGCGGTCACGCAGGGCGTCGAGGGCGGCGGCGAGGTCGACGGCCTCGTCGCCCGCGACGATCACGTCGGCGACCTTGCCGGTCTCGGCGCGCAGGTCATCGTCGGACGCCGCGCAGGTGATCACGATGGTGCGCGCGTCCGGCGGCGCCTCGGTGAACAGGGGCGAGGCCAGGTTCAGGCCGAGGGTCCTGGTGACGAGCGCGATCGGCGGCGCTGGCGGTCGCCCTTCGCGCAGTGACGCGAGGGACGGGCGTTGCCGCGCGGGCTTGTACTCCTCGGCGCGCGCGGTCCCCGCGCCGACCAGGACCACGTCGGTGAGGATCCGCAGGATGCCGAAGACCTGCTTGTCGGCGGGGGAAGAGAGCCCGCCGGACAGCCCGTCGACGTAGGCGGCGCCGTCCGCGCTCGTGACGAAGTTGGCCCGCAGCCAGCGCTCGCGCGGGTAGGCGTAGGCCTCGGCCAGCCCGAGGAGGTCAAGCTCGCCGCCGGGCGAGGGAAGGATCATCCGCACCCCTCAGATCCTAGACGCGCCTCATACGGGCGCGCGCCTAGGTGCGGGAGCGGAGCACCACAATGGCGTGACTGGCCACCTCGACCTTGGTCTTAGGCAGGAGCTCGATCGCGTCCCGCGGCTCGCCACGGGGGGTCTCGGTGTCGATGACGATCTCCCAGTCGGTGGCCGAGCCGCCGGCCCCGCCCAGCGCCCCGGGGATGGTGAACGTGATCGCCTCGTCGCCCGCGTTGAACAGCAGCAGGAACTTCTTGTCGGTCACCCGGTCGCCGCGCGGGTCGGGCTCGGTGATCGCCGACCCGTTGAGGAAGACCGCCACCGACTTCGCGTAGGAGGCCCGCCAGTCCGCCTCGGTCATCTCGTCCCCGGCGGGGGTGAGCCAGGCGATGTCGACGTTGCCGTCAACCGATGGGCCGTCGCCGGTGCTCGCGTACACGCCCTGGAAGAAGCGGCGGCGGCGGAACACGGGATGGCGCCGCCGCAGCCGGGCCAGCCGCTGGGTGAAGGCGAGGAGGTCACGCTCGGCGGCCGCGCGGGACCAGTCCACCCACGAGATCTCGTTGTCCTGGCAGTAGGCGTTGTTGTTGCCCGCCTGGGTGCGCCCGATCTCGTCGCCGGCCAGCATCATCGGGATGCCCTGGGACAGGAACAGGGTGACCAGGAAGTTGCGCTGCTGCCGGGCGCGCAGCTCGATGACGGCGGGGTCGTCGGCCGGGCCCTCGGCGCCGCAGTTCCACGAGCGGTTGTCGTCGGTGCCGTCCCGGTTGTCCTCGCCGTTTCCCTCGTTGTGCTTGCCGTTGTAGCTCACCAGGTCGGCCAGGGTGAACCCGTCGTGGCAGGTGACGAAGTTGATCGACGCGACGGGACGCCGGCCGCTGGTCTCGTACAGGTCGGACGAGCCGGTCAGCCGGTAGGCGAACTCGGGCAGCGTCGACGGCTGTCCCCGCCAGAAGTCGCGGACCGTATCCCGGTACTTGCCGTTCCACTCGGTCCACAGCGGCGGGAAGTTGCCGACCTGGTAGCCGCCCTCGCCGACGTCCCACGGCTCGGCGATCAGCTTCACCTGCGAGACCACGGGGTCCTGCTGCACCAGGTCGAAGAACGTGGAGAGCCGGTCCACGTCGTGCAGTTCCCGTGCGAGGGCGCTCGCCAGGTCAAAGCGGAAGCCGTCCACGTGCATCTCAAGGATCCAGTACCGCAGCGAGTCCATGATCAGCTGGAGCGAGTGCGGGTGCCGCACGTTCAGCGAGTTGCCGCAGCCCGTGTAGTCGACGTACCGCCACGGGTTGGCATCCTCGAGCCGGTAGTAGGCGTGATTGTCGATGCCGCGGAAGGACAGCGTGGGGCCCCGCCCGTCACCTTCGGCGGTGTGGTTGTACACCACGTCGAGAATGACCTCGATGCCCGCCGTGTGCAGCGCCCTGACCATCGTCTTGAACTCACCGACCTGCTCGCCGCGCTGCCCGGCGGAGCAGTAGCGGTTGTGCGGCGCGAGGAAGCCGATCGTGTTGTAACCCCAGTAGTTGGTCAGGCCGCGCGCCACCATGGCCTGCTCGGGGACGAACTGGTGCACCGGGAGCAGCTCCACCGCGGTGACCCCGATCCGCTTGAGGTGCTCGATGACGGCCGGGTGGGCGAGCCCGGCGTACGTGCCCCGCTGATGCAGCGGTATGTCCGGGTGGCGCAGCGTCAGGCCGCGGACGTGGGCCTCGTACAGGACGGTCTCGTGGTACGGAATGCGTGGCGGCCGGTCGTTTCCCCAGTCGAAGAAGGGGTTTATGACGATGCTTTTCGGCACGTAGGGCGCGCTATTAGCCGTGTTAGGGCGCCGCGGGTCGCTCCAGTGGTAGTCGAACAGCGCCTCGTTCCAGGTGACGTCGCCGTCGAAGGCCTTGCCGTACGGGTCGAGCAGCAGCTTCGACGGCGCGCAGCGCGTGCCGCGCCGCGGGTCGCGGGGCCCGTGCACGCGGTAGCCGTAGCGCTGGCCCGGGCCGATCGCCGGCAGGTAACCGTGCCAGACGAAGCCGTCGACCTCGGTGAGCTCGACCCGCGTCTCCGCCCCCGCCTCGTCGAGCAGGCAGAGCTCCACGCGCTCGGCGACCTCGGAGAACAGGGCGAAGTTAGTACCCCATCCGTCCCACGTCGCCCCGAGGGGGTACGCGGCGCCTGGCCAGATGTGCAATCCGTCGTCTCCTAACACGGCTCAGCCCGAGCGCACAGAGAGCCTACCGCGTCAGGTGATTAGCGGCGCGGAGCGCCCGCGTGCGTGTCCGGGATCTCCCGGACGATAGCAGCATCCATTCCAGGTCGGTTTCCCCGGATTGAGCCCTGACTTAAACGGGTGGGATCAGGCGGCGCGAACGGCGGCCAGCGAGGCAAGCCTGGTCGCCTTCCGTGCGGCCGCACCGAGGGGCCTAGCCCCAGGCGGCGGCCGGGCGGATTGGCGCCCGGCCCCGCCGCGCCGTGCGGACGGCGTCGAGGTACCGCTCGATGACCGTGTCCGCGACCTCGGGCGCCGCGCCGAGCACGCCGGAGACGGCGACCGCCCCGGCGCTGAGCGCGCCGTCGCGTACCTTGTCCGCGAAGTAACCGGGAGCCAGCAGGTACGTGGCGACGACGACGGGGCCGTCGCCGGCCGTGTGGTGCTGGGCAGAGCGCAGCGCGGCCACCGCCTCGGCCGGCCGTGGCCCGGCGGCGGACGCGTACGCGGGCAGTACCGCACGCCAGCCGCGCTCGCGCTGCCAGCACGCGGCGAGCGCCGCGATCGTGGCGTTGGCCGCGGGGTCCGACGACCCGGCGGCCGCGAGCACCACGCTGGTCGCGGCGCGGGCGGCGGGGTCGCTGACGGCCACCCCGGCCTCGGTGAGCCGCCGCTCAAGCGCGATGGTCAGCAGCGGGTGCGGGCCGAGCGTGCCCGTGCACGCGGCGGTTAGCCCTGGCCGGGCCGCGGCGGCTTCCGCCAGCCGCGCGGGAATGTCGGTCTTGCTGTGGTAGGCCGCGGTCAGCAGCAGTGGCACGACCACGGCGGCGGGCGAAGCGCGGTCCTCGAGCGAGCCGAGCGCCTGGGGGAGTGAGGGCGCGCAGTGGTCGAGGAACGCCGCCCGCACGTCCAGTCCGCTAGCGCGCTCCCTGACGACCTTGAGCAGCTCGCTGACCGTGGCCGCGGCGCGCGGGTCCCGTGAGCCGTGCGCCACCGCGACCAGGGAAGGCGGGGCCGCGCCGGCCGCTTCCAGGTCAGCGGCGGCCAGGGTCAGACGTGGATGCCGCATTCGGTCTTGCCCGTTCCTGCCCACCGGCCGGAGCGCGGGTCCGCGCCGGGCGCGACGCGCAGCGTGCAGGTCCGGCAGCCGATGGAGGGGTAGCCGTCGTAGACGAGGGGGTTGACGAGCACGCCGTTCGCGGCGATGTACTCGTCCACCTGCTCCGACGTCCAGGCCACGATCGGGTTGACCTTGACCATCTGCCGCTTCTCGTCGTACTCGACGACCCGCGTCTCGCGCCGGGACAGCGTCTCGTCGCGGCGCACGCCGGTGATCCACGCGTCGTAGTTCGCGAGGGCGCGCTCGAGCGGCTCGACCTTGCGCAGGTAGCAGCACAGGTCCGGGTTGCGCCCGTACAGCCGCGGCCCGAGCGCGGCGTCCTGCTCGGCGACGGTCCGGGAGGGCGTCACGTTCACCAGGTTGATCGGGTACACCGCGGCGGCGGCGTCGCGGGTGCCGATCGTCTCGGGGAAGTGGTATCCGGTGTCGAGGAAGACCACGTCGATGCCGGGGCTGACCGCCGACGCCAGGTGCATGATCACCGCGTCCGACATCGAGGACGTGATGCAGATCCGCGCGCCGAACGTGTCGGTGGCCCAGCGGATGACCTCCTCGGCGGAGGCGTTCTCAAGTTCCCTGGCTGCGGTGTCGGCGAGGCTGCGCATGCGCTGCGGATCCTTCACGTGTCGGTCGTCGCCCGTGTTGGCGTGTACTGCGTTGCTGTCCCAGTCGTAGCGCCCGTTGCTTAGTTTTTGATTAACCCCGGTAACGCTCACAGGACCGCCCCCAGTCCGGCGAAGCGCAGCTGGAAGCTCCTGGTGCAGGAGCGGCAGTGCCACTCGCCGTCCGCGGCGCCCTGCGGCTCGAGGTCCTCCTCGCCGCAGTACGGGCAGTAGAACGGGACCGCGCGGGCCGACGGCATGCCCGAAGACTGCGATGTCATGACAGCTCCTCATCCGTGGCCCGCAGCGTCCACGCCGCGAACGTCTCGCCCGGCTGGCGCGCGGCGTCGAAGCGGCGCAGCACCCGCTCCACGTAGTCGGGCAGTTCCTCCGCGGTCGCCTTGAGCCCGCGGACCTTGCGGCCGAACCCGGACCCGCTGGCGTCCCCGCCGGTCAACGTCCCGCCGAGGTGAATCTGGAACCCTTCGACCTGCTGGCCGTGCTCGTCGGTCACCAGCGACCCCTTGAGGCCGATGTCGGCGACCTGGATGCGGGCGCACGAGTTGGGGCAGCCGTTGACGTTGATGGTGACCGGCGCGTCGAAGCCGGGCAGGCGCCGCTCAAGCTCGTCGATCAGGGTCATCGCCCGGGCCTTGGTCTCCACGATGGCGAGCTTGCAGAACTCGATCCCGGTGCACGCCATCGTGTGCCGGCGGAAGACGCTCGGCCGGGCCGGCAGGCCGAGCGCGTCGAGCTCGGCGACCAGTGCGTCCACCGACGCCTGCGGCACGTCGAGGATGACCATCTTCTGCTCGGCGGTGGTGCGCACCCGGCCGCTGCCGTAGCGGTCGGCGAGCGCGGCGATCGCGGCGAGCACCTCGCCGTCCAGCCTTCCGACGCGCGGCGCGAAGCCGACGTAGTTAAGGCCGTCCTGCTGCGGGTGGACGCCCACGTGATCGCGCATTGCGCCATCCACGTTCACCGGGGCGGGCCCGTCGGCGAGCGCGTACCCGAGGTACTCCTTCTCCATGACCTCGCGGAACTTCGCCGCGCCCCAGTCCGCGATGAGGAACTTGATCCTGGCCCGGTGCCGCAGCCGCCGGTAGCCGTAGTCACGGAAGACGCTGGCGACCGCCGCCCAGACCTCGGGCACCTGCCCGGCCGGCACGAAGGCGCCGAGCCGCTTGGCGAGCATCGGGTTGGTGGACAGGCCGCCGCCGACCCAGAGGTCGTAGCCGACCTCGCCGGTCTTCGGGTGCCGGACGGCGGCGAACGCGACGTCGTTGATCTCGTGGTGGGTGCACTGCGCCGAACAGCCGCTGATCGAGGACTTGAACTTGCGTGGCAGGTTGGACAGCGACGGGTCGCCGATGAAGCGGTCGGCGACGGCGGCGATCTCCGGCGTCGCGTCGATCAGCTCATCGGAGTCCAGGCCGGCGAGCGGGCAGCCCATGATGACCCGGGGCGTGTCACCGCAGGCCTCGGTGGTGGACAGGCCGACGGCCTCCAGGGCCTCCCAGATGGCCGGGACCGACTCGATCTCGATCCAGTGCAGCTGGATGTTCTGCCGGTCGGTGACGTCGGCGGTGCCGCGGGCGTACCGGACCGAGATATCGGAGATGACCCTCAGCTGCTGCGACGACAGCTGCCCGCCGTCGATACGGACGCGGAGCATGAAGTAGCGGTCGTCGAGCTCCTCGGGCTCGAGGATGGCGGTCTTGCCGCCGTCGATGCCGGGCCGGCGCTGCGTGTAAAGCCCGTACCAGCGCATACGGCCGCGCAGGTCGGCCGGGTCGATCGAGTCGAAGCCGTGCTTGGCGTAGATGTCGATGATCCGCTGCCGGACGTTGAGCCCGTCGTCGTTCTTCTTGTTTTCCTCGTTCTTGTTCAGCGGCTCGCGGTAGCCGAGCGCCCATTGCCCCTCGCCGCGCTTGCGGCGGGGGGCCGCTGATCTGCCCGGGACCTTCGCCGGGATGGTGGTCGCAGTTGCTCCGGTCACGGGAGACATGCGGCGCTTCCTCGCTTACATAGTGGTCGGTCTCAGCGCGGACGCGGCCGCCGGCAGCCACCGTGGCGCACAAAAAAAGGCCGCCCGGCAGATCGCGGTACGCGCCCAGTCGTCACTCTCAGTCACCAGAGTCGGTAACCGCTGAGTTAAATGATTAGGCGGCGATCAGCGTGCCGGACGACACATCGCGCTACGGACACGGAGAAGGTCGACGTGCCGACGCACGACGAGCATAGGGTCCGTAACACTCACCCACGCAGGATCACACACATTGGCGCTGTCTGTCCAGTCGGGGTACGTCACACCGGCGGTAACCGCGGCCTGCGCCGGCCTATTCCCGGTTCCCGGCGGAATTTACTGTCGTAACCGCGACGGCGCCCGGCCTAGCCCTGGCGGACCCAGCTCAGCGCCGACTCGGCAGGCATTTCCGGTTTCTCCGGTGACGGCTGGTGCTGGCAGTCGCACCAGTTGCCGCCGCGGCAGTCCTGATGGCGGCGGTGCCGGCAGTCGATGCAGATCATGACCTTATTCTGCGCCGCCGGCGGGTATACGGGCGGTGAGATGGCAAGTCCCCCCGCGCGCCGCGCCGCGGCGCCGCCAGGTCCGCCCGCCTTCAGCGACCGAGCGCAGGCGGGGGTGCTGCTTGGCGCCGCGCTGCGGGATGCCCTCGGCGAGGCGCGGCCGCGCGTCTTCGCCCTGCCCCGCGGCGGCGTTCCGGTCGCGGCCGGCGTGGCCGGCGCAGTCGGCGCGACCCTCGACGTTCTCATGGTGCGGAAGATAGGCCACCCCGCGGCGCCCGAGCTCGGGCTCGGCGCGATAGCGGAAGACGGCCGCGGCGGCGCCGCCGAGCCGTACTTCGACGCCGAGATGCTCGCCACAGTCGGCCTGAGCGTCGCGGACCTGGCCGACGTGGTGGCCCGCGAGCGCGCTGAGCTCGCCAGGCGCCTGGTTGTCTACGGTCGCCGCAGGCCAGACGGCGGAACTGAGCTGCCCGCGGCGAACCTCGTCCCATGCGCGCCGGACCTTGACGACGGGCCAGGTACCGGCGACCCGGATGAGGGCGCGCCCGGACGAGACCTGGCCGGGGAGCTCGTCATCGTGGTGGACGACGGGCTGGCGACGGGGGTGACGGCCCGGGCCGCGCTGCGCGCGGTACGGGCGCGCGGCGCGGCCCGGACGGTGCTCGCCGTGCCGGTCGCGGCTCCCTCGGCGGCGGAGGCCATCAAAAAGGAAACCGACGAGGTGGTGACCCTGGTCACCCCTCGCCGGTTCCGTAGCGTGGGAGAATGGTACGTCGACTTCGGCCAGCTGACCGACGTGGACGTGCTGACGATCTTGTCCTCCTGGGGGACTCCCGCCCCCGCGTGACCCGCCGGTCCAGAATCAGGCCGCGTTGGCGCGGCGCATCCGGCGACGGCGCTCCGCGGAGCGCTCGTCCTCGTTCAGGCCACCCCAGGTGCCGTACTTCTCAGGACGGGCAACGGCGTAGTTGAGGCACTCCATCCTGACCGGGCAGCTCGCGCAGACCTGCTTGGCCTTGCGCTCCCTGATATCCCGCTCTGGCTGCCGCTCGCCGTCTGGGCCGAAGAAGAGCATCAGATCCTCGCCACGACACGCGGCAGCGTCCTGCCAACCCCAGTTAGGGCGGGGAAGCACGGCCGTCTGCCTACGCACCTGGGACATGGATCAATCACCTCAACAAAGTTGCTGAATTCTTGCGTTAGTCTTGCTAGTGAGCTCGCATGCACGCGAGTCCGGGCCTGCGCGGTAACTGCTGTTGCAAGCTGCAACGCTGATCGGCCCCATACTGTTCCCGCGCGCTCGAGGCGCGCGCACGCGCGCTTCACGAGTCCTGCGGTCGGGATAGTTCCGCTCAAGGTGGCACTGCTTGCAGGCAGCCGGAGGCTGGCACATGCGTGACAGGCGCCTGCCCCATCACACGCTGACCGTTAGCCGCTGCCAGCCGGAAGATCCGCCGTAAGAGGGGGGCAGGAATGCCTGTGGTCAATGATGCCACCTGGGCCACTCCTCGCGCACGGCGGGGTGGCATTTTCCTGTCGCGCGTCGCAAGAATTTTTCTGCGGGCCGTCTCTCCCGTCTGAGCAAGTCGTCCCTCCCGCCCGAAGGAACCGCTTAAGAACCTGTTAAGCAATGCGCCCGGGCGTGCGAAAGGCCTCACCAGCAGCGCGGAGTAGGTCACGCATGAGGCGTACGCGTCCTACTCTGTACGAAGTGGACAAACGTTCTGCTGGGCGACGCACTGCTAGGGGGGCCACCATGGGCAGCATGTCAGCGCCGGACTCGGGGCGCCTGCCCCGGCTTGGCGACACCTTCTTCGATGTGCGCGGCGGCTCGCGGAGCATGCGGGTGAGCTGGTTCGCGGACACTGGGGTCGCGGTGTTCAGCATCTGGCAGGGCGGCACCTGCACCGGGACCTTCCGGCTGCCGATTGACGACGTGTCCCGCCTGGTCGACTCGCTGCGCCGCGGTGTGGCCGGCTCGCCCGAGGGACTAGCGGCGGGCGGCGCGACGGGCCCGATGGCGCTCGGCGGTCAGCGCCCCCGGCTGGCGATCGGCGCCGCCACCACTGAGCCGTTCACCGGCATGATGGCCGCTTTCACCGACGAGCGGGCGGCCGCCTACGGGCTTGGCGGCCAGGCCGCCGGGGGCTTGGCCGGGCCAGCGGGCGGCGTCGGCGAGCAGTACGGCACGGCTCAGCAGTACGGCACGGCGCAGCAGTACGGGGCTGGCCAGTACGGCGCGCCTGACTCGTACGGTGCGGCGGATGAGTACCGGACGGGAGACCACTACCCAGCGGCCGGCCAGTACGGGTCGGCTGGGCAGTATGACCTTACCCAGTACGGGACGGGACAGCAGTACGCCGCGGGACAATACGGCCAGGCCCAGTCCTTTGGCGCCGGCGCTGCCCGACCCGATCAACCGGCCGAGTACCAGTACCAGCCCGCGCAGGGCGGCACCAGCGGGTACGGGCCCGGGCCCGGGTACGCCGACGTCGTGCCCCCCTCCCAGCTGCAGCCGTCCCAGCCGCAGCCGTCCCAGGCGCAGCAGGGCAGTGTCGGCCAGCAGGGGACGTCCCGGACCGACGGTTACGGGGCAGCGGACGGCTATGGGGCGGCAGGCGGTTACGGGACAGCGGCACAGTTCGCGGCACAGCGCCAGGTCGAGCCGGTGACCTTTTACGGCACGGGCGCCCAGCCGGCCCTCGGCTTCCAGCCGCTGGCCGGTCAGCAGTCGTCCGGTCAGCAGCCATCCGGCGACGGCCAGGCTCCGTCCCGTGCCTACGGCGGCCTGGGCCAGCCCGGCGCCGCGCAGGCAAGTCAGGGCCAGCCGGGCTTCGCGTACCAGGGCACCCCGTCGGGCGGTTCCGCGCCTGCGGCCCCCCAGGGGTACCCGGCGGACGAGATCGCGGCCGGCGCGCAGTTTGCCGCGCGCTTCGCGGACCAGGCGGCATACGGCCAGCAGGCGCAGCCTTATGCGGACCAGGCGTACGGCCAGCAGGCCCAGTCCTATGGGGCCCAGTCATACGAGGCCAGGCCGACGCAGGTCCCGGCGTACGAGCAGCAGCAGTCCTACGACCGCGCCTACTCAGCGCAAGGCGACCGCGGCTACGGCATCACCGGCCAGGACGCAGGCCAGTCGTCCGGGCAGTTCCCCGAGTCCGGCTACGGTGCGCAGCAAGGACAGCAGGCGGCGCCGCAGTTGGCCGCCGGGCAACCCGCGGCGCAGCAGCGGCAAGACGGCCCGCACGCGGGCCAGGTGGCAGCGTCGGCGTACCAGGCGGGCGGGGTTTCCGCCCTCTCCGCGCCCGTGCCGTCGGACGCCGGGGCGGGCGCTCAGCCTTCCTACGGGACCGGCGGCCAGCCTTCCTAC
>Ga0265338_10001985_pt1 | contig 31819 bp, 32 predicted proteins | sample 42126metaG_FD_193579 | JGI IMG/M metagenome (GOLD analysis project Ga0265338, IMG submission 193579) | Rhizosphere microbial communities from Carex aquatilis grown in University of Washington, Seatle, WA, United States - 4-21-26 metaG | ecosystem: Host-associated > Plants > Roots > Rhizosphere...
CCGGGGTCAGCCGCACGCGGCGGCGCCGGGGGGCGGCCTCGGTTCCGGTGCTCATCGCCGGTCAGCCGATCAGCCCGCGAAGCGCGTCGGCCAGGTTCCCGTCGCCGCCGCACTCGCGGGTCCGCTGGACAACGGTCGTCGGCAGGGCCGTCGTGACCGGCGGCAGGCCGAAGACGTCGACCGGGCCGGTGTGCGGCGATGGCCGCCAGTCGCGCACGGCGTCCCGGTTGGCCTGCCACACGCCCAGCGAGCGCGCGGCGAACTCGGACGCCACGTTCTCCGGGACCAGGTCGCGCTCCTGCCAGCCCAGCAGAATCCGCGGCAGGTCCGATTGCCGGGGCGGCGCCTGCGACCACGACTCGGTGCCGGTGCCCGGTGGTTCCAGGAATTCGGTGTCGATCACGGCCAGGAGCCGCACGTCGTCGAGGCGGACGGCCATCTCGTAGGCGATCGCCGCTCCGATGGCACAGCCGGCGAGCAGATAGGGGCCGCCTGCGCGTTCCGCGCGGATCGCGTCGACGTAGGAGTCGGCCATCGCCGGCACCGTGCGGCGGGGCTCCGCGTCGGAGTAGAGTCCGGCCGCCTGGAGGCCGAACACGGTGAACTCCTCACCCAGCGCATAAGCGAGCTGGCAGTACGGGCCGACCTGCCCGTCATCCGGGTGGACCAGGAACAGCGGGGGACGGGTGCCGTCGCCGTCCTGGATCGCGACGAGCGGGCCGGACAGCCGCCCGGCCTGGCCGCGGAGCAGGGTGGCCAGGCGTTCCACGGTCGGGTAGTCGGTCAGCACGTTCATCGGGAGCTGGATGCCGAACTCCGCCACGATGACGTCGATCACCCGGGCCACGTCCAGCGAGTTACCGCCGACGCTGAAGAAGTTCTCCCGGATCCCCACGGGGAAGCCGAGGATGTGCTGCCACTGCCGGGCCAGCCAGATCTCTGCCGGGTCCCGGGGACGCTGGTAGCCGACGTCGATCGTTTCGTTGAGCGCATCGTTCATGGCGCGGTCGCACCGTTCTCGTGATGGGGGGCCAGCCGCCAGCGTTGAACCTTGCCGGCCCCCGACCGGGGGACCTGGTCGACGAACGTGAACTGCTTCGGGATCTTGTAGCCGGCCAGCCGTCGTCCGCAGTGCGCGGCGAGTTCGGCCTTGCGCACGCTCGCGCCGGGGCGCAGCACCACGTACGCGCCCACCACCGACCCGAGCGTCTGGTGCGGCACGGCCGCGGCGACCGCGTCGGCGACCGCGGGGTGATCCCGCAGCGCCGCCTCGACCTCGTCCGGGTCGACCTTCTCGCCGCCCACGTTGATGACGTCGTGGTCGCGCGGTTCGAGGTAGAGGTAGCCGTCGGAGTCCAGCCTGCCGCGATCGCCGACCGCGGCGAACCCGTCGGGGGTGGTGCGGATGGCCTGGTCGTTGACATAGTCGGAGCGGCCGACCCGCTGCGGGGTCCGCATGAACACGGTGCCGGTGGTGCCGGGCGGTACCAGGTGGCCGGCGTCGTCCAGGATGCGGATCTGGGTGAGGAAGCCGCGACCGACCGTGCCGGGGCGGGCCAGCCACTCATCGCCGCGGACCAGCGTCACGCCGACCCCCTCGGTCGCGCCGTACAGCTCGTAGACCCGTTCCGGGCCGAGCAGGTCAATCCAGCCGCGTTTCGTGTCCGCCTCGCAGCGGGCCGCGGTGTGCAGCATTCCATGCAGACTGGTGAAGGCCGCCGGGTCCAGGTCCGGCAGTCGCAGGATCTCCCGCATGTGCGTCGGGGTCAGCTGCAGCCACTCGATGGCGTGCCGGCGCACCAGATCCACCGTCCACTGCGGTGCGAACAGTGGCTGGAGGACGACCGTGTTGCGGTCAAGCAGGGCGTCGAGGAACACCGTGAACGGGGCGGTGTGATACAGCGGACCGACAATGAGCTGCCGCTGCGCGGTGCGCCAGCCGGTCTGCCGGATCACCAGGGACGGCGTCCCGGCCGGGTCGTAGCGCAGTGGTCCCGGTTTGGCGGAGATCTTCGGTATGCCCGTGCTCGCGCCGGTTGCCAGCAGGTAGGCAGTGTCTTTCATGTCTGGGGCGCCGGCGCCGCCCGGCGGCTCGGGTCCGGCCGGCAGGTCTATCCGTTGCGGCCGGAGCTTGTCGTCTATCAGGTAGCCGTGCGCGAACCGCCGGCCAAGCACGCGCAGCAGGACGTCCCGTTCGGCCGGCGGCGTGGCCGGGTTCATCGGGAAGACCGGCACCTCGGCCGTGAGCGCCGCCGCGATGCCGATGGCCGCGGGCAGGGTATTGGCGGCCGGCACGACGGCGCAAGACGGCGTGCTCCGGTCCAGCGCCGCGCAGAGTTCGCCGGCCGCCTCAGCCACCCGGTCGGCGAATTCCCGCCAGGACAAGACCTGCTCGGCCAGGGCGGCGTCGAAGCCGACGAGGGCCGTCCGGTCCGGCTCGGCCTGGGCGATGCCGGCGATCCGCCGGCGCACGGACAAGGACATGGTTACCGCAGGATCTCGGCCAGCCGGCGGACAGTGCCCGCGCTGATGAACTCGAACACGTCAAGCGACCGGCCGAACTCCGTCTCGATGGCGGCGATGATGGCCAGCGCCGACAGTGAGTCGCCGCCTAGTTCAAGGAAATCGTCATTCACGCCGACCGGCCGCACGTCCATCTGCGCCGACCAGATCGCCGCCACCCGGCGTTCCACGTCATCGCGCGGCTCCTCGAACAGGGTGCACCGGCTCTGCACCACGGCGGATGCGAGGGACTCGACATCCAGCGCGCCGTCCGCCATCGGCAGGTGCTCCACGATCAGCACGCCGGCCGGCCCGTTGTCCTCGCCCAGCTCTTGCCGCACGTGATTACGCAGGATGGGCCCGCTCACGTACTCGCTCAGCTCAGCGGCCGCGATCGCCACGTCCCGCCCGTCGTGGCGCACGATCGCGGTCTCGGCTCGGCGCACAGCGGGATGTGCGGACAGCACCTCGGATATCTTCGGCGGGGTCACCACGGATGTTCTCCTGTCAGCAGGTCGGTGACGAGCTTGTGCACCTCGGGGTCGCGCAATAGGTCGTCGTGGCCGATGTCGAGCGTGATGGCTCGCGCGCCCTCCGGCGGCGGGTCGTGGTCGGCCGAGTTCAGGAACAGCGGGGTCGTCGTGCGCGTGTCCAGCCCGCCTTCGGCGGCCAGCAGCAGGTAGTCCAGGTAGGCGGTGAACCCGTCGGTGAGTTGCTGGCGGAGGAACGCGGGCAGGGACAGCCGGCCGGCGACCGCGCGCATCAACTGGTCATACCGGCCGGTCAGGGCCGCCGCGATCGGCGGCAGGTTGCCGGTGTACGTCGCGACCAGTTGCTCCGCCAGGCCCCGGGCGTCCGCCAGCTCGTCCGCGGTCAGATGCTTGGCCGAGGACTTCAGCGCCGACGTGAACTCGCTGGCCAGCGAGTCACCGGTGGGAGACATGGCGTCGAAGAGCACGACCACGGGCGGCGGCGCGGTCGCGGCGATCGCGTCGGCGACCCGGGTGGCCAGCGAGGCGCCGGCGCAGAATCCCAGCACCGCGCGCACCGGGCGGCCGGCTGCGGTGCACTCGGCCACCCACCGGTTGACGCGCTCCGCCAGCGGGCCGTCGCCGGCTTGCCGGATGTGGAAGAAGGAGGCGTCGGCCGCCGCCCCGGCGGCCAGCTCCGCGAAGCCCGCCGCCGCGCGCCCGCCGGGGAAATCCAGGCAGAGGACGAGATCATGTCCACGGTCGGACAGCTGCCGCCAGTTCGTCAGTTTCATGGGCCGGGCCTCCCGTGCGCATCTATGGCCGTCGCCAATGTCCCGTAGTCGACCTTTCCGCCGGGTGTGCGGGGCAGAGCGCTGACGGGCCGGAAGACCACGTGCCGGCTGGGTACCCCGAGCGACTCGACTAGTTCCCGGCGCTGCTGTTCATGCACGGCCGCGTCGCCCGCGCCGACCAGGTGCACCACGTCGTCGGTGCCGCAGATCACCGCGGCGGGGTGGCCCGGCCGTTCCACCATGCGCTCCAGGTCGTCCAGGCTCGTGCGGACGCCGAGTACCTTGACGATCCGCTTGATGCGGCCGGTCAGGTACAGATGGCCGTCGCGCAGGTACCCGAGATCGCCGGTGTCCAGAACGTCCACCTCGGCGCCGCGGCGCAGGTCCCCGCGGCTGGTCGCGTAGCCGAGCATGACGCCAGGGCCCCGGTAATGGACCGAGCCCTCACCGGGCACGGCCCGCGCGTGGACCGGCGCCGGCCGGATCGTGATGGTTCCGCCTGGTATCGCGGTGCCGACGGATCCGAGGTGGCGCGGCAGGTCGGCGGGGTCCAGGCAAGCGATCCGTGACGTCGCCTCGGTCTGGCCGTACATCACGTAGAAGCGGCCGTCCCGCTGGTCCATCAGGTGGGCCAGCCGCATGGCCAGGTCGTCGCCCAGCCGGGCGCCCGCCTGGGTCATGGTGCGGATCTTGCTGCGGCCCAGCAGGCTGACGTGCGCCGGGCCGAACGCCGCGTAGGTCGTCGGCACCGCGGCGAATGACGTGGCGCCGGAACGGACTATGTGGTCCCACGCCGCCAGTGACAGCGGCGACCGGTTGCCGAGCACGATGCCCGCGCCAGCCAGCAGGTGGGTGTTCAGCACCGACAATCCGTAGGCGTGCGTGAGCGGCAGCGTGGTCGGGGCCCGCTCGGCCGCGGTGATGCCCAGCGCGCGGATCACCGCGGCGGTGTTGGCGGCGAGCCCGGAATACGAGAGCCGTACCGTCTTCGGACTGCCGGTCGATCCCGAGGTTGTCAGCAGCAATGCCGTGTCGATGTAAATTTCATCGGCCGGCCGGCTGCTGCGTCGCTGGAAGATGGTTGTGCCATCGGCCATCTCCGCGGCCGGGCGGTAGCCGAGGCCGGCGAGCCCGTCCGCTGAGCCAGGCGCCGGGACGACGAACTCGGGCTGGTACGCCAGGAGGATTTCACTGGAGGCGGGCAGAAACGCGACGGCGTGCCCTATGCGCAGCGCGGCGAGATAAGCCAGCAGAGTGGGCAGGTCGCGATCTCCCGCGCACAACACCAGTGCTTTTCCGTCACAGCGCAGCGCCCGCTCGAATTCGCCGACCAATTCGGCGAGCTCACCGTAGGTCAGCGTAGTACGGCCTTCCAGATACACGGCCGGCAATGACGGCCGCGCGTCGTCGTGGGTCACGAGATCGAGCATCGTCCCCCCATGGCGCATCCGGCGGGCTACCCGGACCGAATGCTACGGGCTGCACGGGCCGCCGTCCATATCCCGATAATTTCGAAATTCTCCGGCCCGCCCGGCGAAGAAGCTAAAAGCACGCCCTTGCCGAAAGCCCCGAAATATGCAATAACTTGCGGGTGTCAGGGTTTCTCCCCGTGGTATCGCCGCGGCAAGGCTATTCCTATCCCATGGTTATCTGGTGCCTCCGGCCATGTCGGCCGTGACCCCGGCGGGCCCGCGTAACCCGGTCGAGGCAGCCATGGTCCGGATCTGGGCCGACCTGCTCGGTTCGACGGAGCCGATCGGCGTGCACGACAACCTGTTCGGCCTCGGCGGCGGGTCGCTGGCCGCGGTCCGTTTCGCCGCCTGGACCGCCGACACCTACGGCGTGTCCCTGGCCATCCATCACATCGTCGCCACGCCGACGATCGCGGCACTCGCCGAGATCGTATCGGCCGGCCTTGACTCCGCTCGTATCGCCGAGAACGGGGGCGGGGCCGACCTGTCGGGATTGTCCGACGAAGAACTGGACGACCTGTTGCACGCGCTCGTCGCCGCCCGGGACCGCCGCCGGGCGGCCCGCGCGGACGGGTGGTAAGCCCGGCCGCCCGACCCGGGTGATGCCCGGGACGGGGCGGGAGTCAGCCGACGTCGCCGCGCCAATCACGGGGTTGGGGTACCGGCGGTTCCGACGGTCGCGCCGTCGGCGAGCGCGGCGTCGACCAGCACGGTCTCGATGCGCCAGAGCAGCCCTTCGATGTCCGCCGGGTGCAGGAAATGCGTGTCCGCGCATAGTTCGCAGCTCAGCGTGCCTGGTACGTCGCAAATGCTCAGGAAGACTTTTGGCTGGGGCATGTCATGGCGGTCGTTCCAGGTGAGCGTCGACCGGGTCAGCTCGTCGCGGAGCGATGGCGTCTCGTCCGCCGCGGCCATGGAGTCGGCGGACTCGCGGCTGAGCACCCGGCGGTCGTTGAACACCACGCTCCAGTCCGGCTCCGCGCCGCGCTCGGCCACCAGCCGCTTCCACACCTCGTCCGCCGCCGCCGGATCGTGATAGGCGTACTTGTACGCGCGGAGCCCCGACTCCCAGGACCGCCTGGCCACTTCGTCGAACGGGCCGTCCGTGTCGAGCACGCCGAGGCAGCTCTGCATAACCGGACTGACCGAGTCGGCGAACCCCGGCCGGAACCGGTTGCTGCACACGATGTGCACCGCGACGCGCCGGCTGACGGAAACGGAGGTGAGGGCGACGGCGAACGCGGCCAGCAGCACCGGGGACGTGCTGAGGCCGAGCCGGGCCGCGAGTATCCCCGCTGCCCGGTAACCCGCCGGCGAGTCGAGGGTGACCCGCCAGAAACGCGGCTGCCGCGGGTCGCCCGACTCCTCGAACTGCAGGTCGGGGGCGCTCGCGGCCAGCCGCTCGAAGTAGCGCATCGACGCCTCGTGCGCACGGCGTCCGCTCGGGCCGCGCTGCCGGCGGGCCTGCTCCATCGGCTGCATCGCCGTCACCGGCCCGGTCCGTGAATCGCGGTGGTCGAAGTCGTCGTACAGCAGGACCAGGCCGAACGCGTCCAGCGCGATATGGCAGACAACCAGCACGACATGCGTGGCCGTGCCATGGTGCGTGATCACGGCCATCCGCAGCGGCCATTCGTGCTCATAGTCGAAATCCCGGGCCTTGTACTGCGCGGCGATGGCGGCCGCGACCTCGCCTGGGTCGCTGTCGTCCGCGTCCACGACCTCGAGCGTGATCGTGCCGGAGGCGTGCACCACCTGCCGGGTCTGCCCGTCGGGGCCGAAGCGCAACCTTGTGCGCAGGGCCTGGTGACGGCTCATGATGAAGCTCAGTCCGGCCGCGACGTCCGCCACCGTCTGGCCGGGCGGCAGTGGCCGGGCACCCCCCGTCGACAGGGAGTTGCCTGTGGCCTGCATGACGGCCCAGATGTACTGCTGGCCCCAGCTGAGCTCGGCGATGCCTGAGCCATCACCCGCGAACTGAACAACGACTGTTTCTCTCATGCCACGCCGTGGTTCCTGAGAATTATCTCGGTCATGATCCGTTCATTCCTTTACTTGAGGCGGCCGGTGCCGGTGGCCAGGGGCGGGGGCCAGGCGGCGGGGTCGGCCAGGTTTGGCGGCGCGGTGGGGCAGATGACGTAGCGGCAGGGGGTGATGGCGGTGGGGTGGCGGGCGAGGGCGGCCATGCAGCGGGCGTGGGCCTGTTCCGGTGTGCGGACGGCGCTGGTGGCGGTCAGGTAGGCGGCCAGCGGCCGGCCGCCGGCCGAGGCGAAGACCCGGGCGGCGGCGGGCGCGACGGCCTCGTCGACCAGGCGCTGCACGTCGGCCACGCTCACCCAGCAGTAGTCGGCCAGTACCCGGTCCGGGGTGACGGCGATGGGCTCAAGCCCGGTCACCCCGGCCACTTGCCCGGCGGCGACGTCACCGTGCGCGGCCGCCACGAGCAGCCGCTCGACGGCCAGCAGCACCGCCTCCAGTTCGGACCGCGGCAGCAGCCCGGCATCCCCGCTCCACGCGTCCAGCCGCAGGCACCCGTCAACCTGGTTAAGGGTGAACCGCAGCGGCACTCCGCCATCCAGCGCCGGGCGCCACCGCAGTTCGGTCCGGGCGAGGGCGAGATTGATCTCCTCCGGCTTGCCCCCGATACCCGCGGTGAGCCCGGACCATGACTCAGGGACGAGGCTGTTGAAGAACGGGTCGAGGTCGAGGCGCAGCCCCCGCTCATGCTCGATCCGTTCGTTCATGGCGTCCCGCCTGGCCGTGTCGTACCTGGCGAGCCGACTCGCCTCAAGCACCGTGGTCCAGGTGTGGCGGACCAGCTCGTCGAAGCTTCGCCCGGCTACCCCGACGGTAGCGGCGGCGCCCTGGGCCAAGGGGCCGACGTAGCTCACCAGGCGGGGCTCGAAACGGTTGCTTGACACGACTGGGAGGACCAGTTCCCGGTAGCCGGCGCGGCGGGCCACCACCGCGCAGATCGCCGCCAGCACCACGCTGGACCGGCTGGCCCGGGTCCGCGCCGCCACCTGCCGCACCGCCATCGCCGCCGCCGTCGAGAACAGCTCCACCGCCAGCGACTCACCGCTCGGCCGGGCCCCCGGCAGGGCATACAGGCAACGCGGGATCCGCCTGAACTGCTCTCCCAGGTAATCAAGCGCCGCCTGCGCCCGGGCCCGCTCGGCGGGCGTCGCCTCCAGCTCAGCCTGGTCCAGCGGCTGGTGACCGGCCCGGCCGGCCGGCCGATGACCCGCCTCGTCCAGGGGCTGACGGCCAGGCCCGCCCGCCGGCCGCCGCCCGGGACCGGCGAGCAGGCCGGCGAAGTCACGCTTGATGACCTCGATCGCGCCGTGATCCACGGCCAGGTGCGTGAACCCGGCCGCGCACGCGATCACCCGGTCGCCGGCGACGGCCACCACCACCCGCACCGGGCGCCCCGGATCGGGTGACTCCCGCAGCCACCGGATCAGCGCCCCGGCCACCGCCGCCCGGTCCGCCGGGCCCCACTCCCCTGCCCCCAGCGAGCACGCCTCCAGCAGGAAGACGCCGGAGCCGGCGACCCGCTGGCGCGGCCGCTCACCAGGCACAAAGGTGGTGCGCAGCGTCTCATGCCGCGCGATCAGCGCCGCCACCGCCCCGGCCACGTCCCCGGCCGACGCCGTCGCCGGCACCGGCAACTCGACCCGCAAGACCCCGTGCGGATGGCCGGGGATCGAGCTCAGCCACGTGTAGACGTCGAGCTGGCCCAGGGTGAGCGGGCCCTCGCCGGACCGCTCCCCGGCGAACTCAACCGGGATCGAGGGCGCCGGGGTCAGCCGCACGCGGCGCCGCCGGCCCGCCTCCGTTCCGGTGCTCATCGCCTCATCGCCGTCAATTCGGCCAACCCACCGTAGGTCAGCGTAATGCGGCCTTCCAGATGCGCGGCCGGCAATGACGGCCGCGCGTCGTCGTGGGTCACGAGATCGAGCATCGTCCCCCCATAGCGCGTCCGGCGGGCTATCCGGACCGCATACTACGGGCTGACTGGGCCGCCGTCCATATCCCGATAATTTCGAAATTCTTCTGCCCGCCCGGTGGAGAAGCTTAAGGCACGCCCTTGCGGAAAAGCCTTAAAGTATGCCCTTGCGGAAAGGGCTGACATATGCCATAAAGCTGAGGGGAGCGGCGAAGGTTACGCTATGGCCGTTAAGTGGTTCCGGAGTCCGCTGGAGCCAGAGGTGTCCTTTTCCCGGGAGGTATTATGCTGGCGAGTGATCCCCAAGGTGATCCGTTTGCCGTGGTCGAGGAAGCCATCGTCCGGATTCCCCGCCCGGAGCACGATCCAGTCTTCAGCCGCGCGCTTGGCCAGTTCGTGCGGCACGTTGGCGCCCGCGAGGTGCTCGAGTTGGGCACTGGCCACGGAGGCTCCGCCTGCTGGCTCGCCACCGGACTCCGTCTGAACGGCGGAGGCACGCTGACGACGATCGACCGCGACACCGCGCCAGCAGTGACGCCACTCCTCGAGTCCGCTGGCGTCGCTGACCTGACTCGCATCGTGCGCACGCCACGGTCGTACACATCGGAGCTCATGCACCTTATCCAGGCGAACACGACCGGCGATCGCTGCAATCCGCAGTTCGACCTCTGCTTCGTCGATGGTGCTCATAATTGGGACACGGACGGATTCGCGTTCTTTCTCGTCGAGAAGCTCCTGCGGCCCGGCGGCTGGCTCGTCTTCGACGACCTCGACTGGTCTTATGCGACCTCCCTGCACCTGTCGCCCGTGGACGCGGACGTGGCCAGCTTGATGTCGCCCGAGGAGCAGTCCACTCGACAGGTACGCGACGTGTTCGAGCTTCTCGTCCGGCAGCATCCTGGATTTGACGTCGTGCGCCAGTTCCGTTTTCATGGCTGGGCCCGCAAGGCGGGCCCCCAGGACAGCACCGACGCGAGCCGGATGATAGACGAGCTGGAGGCCGCTGGTGAACTTGTCGGGTTCCAAAACGGCGCACAAGCCGATGACCTGGGGATTCGCACCCCGAGTGCTAGCGCCTAGCGGGGGGCGGCGGCTGATATCGCGGTGAGGATCCCGTCCCAGAGGCTGGCCCGCGCCGCGAGCGAGGCGTTGACCGTCTCCTCGCATTGACGCCATTTTTCAGTGTCGTCACCGCACAGGTCGGCGAGCATCTGCATGGCCATGGGAGTGTGCTCTTCACTGTCCACCTGAATATGGCGCTCCAGGTAATCCACGAACGCCGAGAGCTGGTTCCCGGTGGCGCGGTTGACCTTCACCACCTTGTCGAACATGTCGGGAATCAGGTCCTCCCGGCCGAAGGCAAAGGCCGCCGCCTGGCAATGCACAGGCGCCGTCTCGACAATTTTCCACGTAATGCTGCTGAATTCGGCAGCCGGCTCCGGGACCTGCGCCTCCTTCAATGCGGTACGCACCGGCACGTCCCGCCGTAGGAGTTCGATGAAGGCATCGATCGCGGTCCTGTCCGCGCCCGCCTGGCTCATGCCGTTCAGGTAAAGTTCGAAATGGCTGATGAATCCGCTGCCGAGTTCGTCGCTTTCTTCGACGAGTACGATGTCGTTGATCAGGCGGCGACTGCCAGCGTGCGGGGTGGGTACCCAGGGGACTTGCACGCAGGTCAGGCTGCGCTGCAGGGACTTCAGCAGGGACATGAAGTCCCAGACCGCGAATACATGGTGCCGCATGAAGGTGCGGACCGCGGCGAGGTCGTCAAGCCGGTGATACAACGGGTGGTCGATCACCTGGCGACGATTCGGTCCTACTGCTTCCTTAAGTTTCTCGACACCCGAGCTCGCCCCGCTCCAAACGTAGCGTGACATCTCGCCTCCTTGTTCATCCTTGCGCTGAACCATCCCTTCTAGGAAAGTAGAACGAAGTCGGCGACAAGTACAGGGCGGCGGTTCACAATGAACGCACATACACAGCAGCATGATTTGTCAAGAGCCACGCTCCATGGTTCGCTGGCCGATCCAGCTCTCGAGTCTATGAACTTTCTCAACGAGGTGGCGAGTCGCTATCCGGAGGCGATATCTTTCGCCTCCGGCCGCCCTTACGAAAGTTTCTTTGACACCGCGCTAATCCAGGAGTACCTCGAAACTTTCGCGCGTTACCTGAGAGATGAAAAGGGATGTAATGATGCGCAGGTAAATCAGATCATCTTTCAGTACGGCCGGACCAAGGGAATCATCCATGAGCTGGTCGCCCGGCAACTCGCCCGCGACGAGGAGATGCTGGTCGACCCGGAGGCGATCGTGGTCACTGTCGGCTGCCAGGAGGCGATGTTCATCACCCTGCGGGCGCTGCGCAGCGACGAACGGGACATCTTGCTCGCGGTCTCGCCCACCTACATCGGCATCACCGGGGCCGCCCGGCTGGTCGACATGCCCGTCTGGCCGGTGCGAAGCGGCCCGTCCGGCATCGACCTGGACGACCTGGCCGCGCAAGTCCGCCAGGCCAGGAAGGCGGGGCTGCGACCCCGGGCCTGCTACGTGATGCCCGACTTCGCTAACCCGTCGGGGGTGAGCCTGACCGTCCAGCTCCGGCGGGACTTGCTTGCCCTAGCGGCCAGCGAGCACATCCTGCTGCTGGAGGACAACCCGTACGGGTTGTTCCACGACGGGGTCCATCTGCCTACGCTCAAGGCGCTCGACACTAGCCGTCAGGTGGTCTACCTGGGTTCCTTCGCGAAGACCGGCTTTCCGGGCGCGCGCGTCGGATATGCCGTGGCCGACCAGCGGGTGGCGGCCGGCGACGGGAGCGTGAGCTTGCTCGCCGACGAGCTGGCCAAGCTCAAGAGCATGGTGACCGTTAACACCTCCGCGGTCGCGCAGGCGGTCGTAGGCGGGAAGCTGCTGCGGCACGACCTGAGCATGGCGGCGGCGAACCAGCGGGAGACGACCGTCTACCTGGAGAACCTCAAGCACCTCCTGGCCGGGCTTGGCCAGCGCTTCCCGGACGGCGACGTCAGCTGGAACTGCCCGTCCGGCGGCTTTTTCGTGGTGGTCACGCTGCCGTTCGCCGCCGACGACAAGCTCCTTGAGCGCTCCGCGCGCGAGTACCGCGTGCTGTGGACCCCGATGTCGCACTTCTACGCATCCGGCGAGGGCCTGCGCCAGGTCAGGCTGGCGTACAGCCAGCTCACCCCGGAGCTGATCGAAACCGGGCTGGACCGGTTCGCGGCGTTCGTGGCTGACCAGGGTCACGACGTGGCCGACGCGGTAAGTTAGCGCGGCGATCCGCTAGAGGCTGGCCGCTAAAGGCCGGACAACGGGTAATTTCCGGCATCGGCCGCCGGCTCGGGTCGCGCCGCCAGCCGCTCAAGGCGCGCCGCGGCCTGCGGCGCACCGCCCGCCGCGGCGAAGGATTCGCGCACCATTCCGGCCGCCGCACGATAGGCCGGGTCGCTGAGCAGGGCAAGCACGGAGGCGCGCAGCTGGTCCGGCCGCACCCGGTAAAAGTGCTCCCGGATGCCGGCGCCGACCCGGACGACGTTCGCCGCGTTGATCGGCTGGTCGCGGGTGAGCGGAGCGACGACGAGCGGAACCGCGTTGCTCAGCGTCTCTGACACCGTGTTCAGGCCGGCATGGCAGACCACGGCGTCCATGTGCGGCAGCAGCTCAAGCTGCGGGACTCGCTCGATCGCCATGATGTGTTCCGGGGCGCCGGGCAGGGCCTCGGGCGGTGCGAGCACGATCGCCTGCACGCTGTCACCGAGCGGGCGCAGCGCCTCCACCGCGCGGGGGTAGAAGTCCATCGCGTCGGCGTCCGCCATGGTTCCCACGGTGACGAGCACGTGACGCCGCGCCGGGTCGAGGCGGTCCCAGGGGAAGCTCGCTGTAGCCGGCCTGTTCGACAGGGCGGGTCCCACCAGCGCGAAATGGCCAGGAAACTCCTGCGGGCCGAGCAGGTAACCGCTACTGAAGACGATCACCAGGTAGGGAGAGAAGCGCAGGTCGGTCGCCTGGCCGTCATCCAGCCCGGCCTCGGCGATGAGGGTCGCGAGGTGCCCGCGTATCCACGCGGCCGCCTTCGGCAGCTTCGCGAAAGGCCTGCCGAGCTCGATCGTCGAGGTGCAGAAGGTAGCCCACGGGATACCGTGCCGCACCGCCGCCAGCGCGCCCGCGAACGCGTGCTGATCGGTGACCACCACGTCGGGCTGGTACTCCGCGACCGCTTTCTCGACCGCGGGAAGCGTGAATTTGGTGAACGGGACGATAAAACCTTCCCAAAGCGACTTCACCGACGCGATGCCGTTGTCGGCCTGGCCGCGGAACAGGCGCATGCCGGTTGGGTACACCGTGGCGTCCGGGCCAAGCCATGGCCGCAGCCGTGCCTCCGAGCCGGACCAGGCGACGTCGTGGCCGCGCTCCTGGAGCACCCGGCTCACCGCCGCGGGCGGGTGGACATGCCCCGCCAGGGGCAGCGTGACGAAGAGGAACCGGCTCATCGGCCTTCCCCGGCCTGGCAGGCGCGGACGTAGGCGGCCAGGTCCGCGACGGTCAGCGCGACGAGATGGTCGAAGTCGAGTCCGGTCACGAAGGCGGCCAAGTCCACGCGGTCGCCGTAGGCCTCCCCCAGCGCGTCCGCCAGGGCGGCCATCTCCAGGCTGTCCATCCGCAGGTCCTGGTCAAGCCGCGCGGCCGGGGTCACCCGGTCCGCCCAGTGGGGATCATCGCCGATGACCTGCCGCAGCAGCGCGATGACCTCGCCGAGCGCCCGCTGCCCACCGGGACCGTCCATGCCGGTTCCTCCGTGATCGGGTCCTCCAGGATTCCGGATCAATGAACCACCGCTTGCGCGTGCGGTCAACCGTTGACTACGCGGCGATGGCGATGCAAGGTGATCGTCTGGAGGTGCGCCATGACCACGCTCAAGGCGGTGGCGTGTTACCTGCCGGACAAGCGCATGCCCGTCGAGGACGTGGCCGGGCAACTCGAGCTGACCGCCATGCAGGTGAGGCTCTTCCGGCGCTACCTGGGGATGTCCGAGATCCGCCTGGACCTCCAGGGGACCCTGCTGGACCTGCTGTCCGCCGCGACCGCCAGGCTGGACGCGCTGCGGGGCCTGGAGCACCTGGTCCGCTACGTGCTGTACGCGCGCGCCCTGCCGGTGGTCGTGCCTTACCCGCTCAACCCGGTGCGCGACCTGTGCCGGGCGTTCGGGCTAGACCACGCGGTCAGCTTCACGGTAAGTCACCAGGCGTGCGCGAGCGGACTGCTCGCCGTGGACATCGCCGGCCGGCTGCTCGCGGAGGACGGGGACCCGGACGCGCTGGCGCTTGTCGTCACCGGGGAGAAGGCCTTTACCCGGGACGCGCAGCTAGTGCCAGGCATGTCGATCTTTGGTGAGGCGGCCGCGGCGTGCCTGGTCGGCTCGGACGGGCCGGCCGACCGGGTGATCTCCTACGCCGTGAACGTCCGCGGCGAGTTTGACGGCCGGCTTGACGAGGCGCCCGAGATGGCGTCCCGCTTCGAGAAGGAATACCCCACATCGATGGCCGAGGCCATGACCACGGCCGTCGGCCAGGCGGGGATAAGCCTCGGTGAGCTGAGCCTGATCCTGCCGCACAACGTCAACGCGTTGTTCTGGCAGCGGCTGTGCCGCAGGATCGGCTTTCCCGTGGGCCGCGTGCTGCTTGACAACGTTCCGGTCGCCGGGCACGCCTTCTGCGCGGACCCGTTCATCAACTACGTCACCGCCATGGAGCGCGGGCTGCTCCGGTCCGGCGACCGGTACCTCATCGCCGCCGCCGGAGTCGGGGCAACGTTCGCCGCCATGGTTGTCGAGCACTGAGCGATGTGGTGTCATCACGACAACGAGAACGAGCCGAGCCAGATTGGACTGACAGTGATGGAGCAGGAAACCGTGCCCCAGCTATCCGGTACCGGGCTGCGCCAGCGGGTGCTCGACGCCATCGCGGCGGTGCTGCCACGCGTGCTCGACTCCGACGCACTCGTGATCGCGCCGGAGATGAAGCTCATGAGCGACCTCGGCATGCGTTCGGCCAGCATGCTGGAGCTGCTGCTGGAACTTGAGGACAACCTGGACATCCAGATCGACGTCGAGGACATTGACGCGGCGGCCATGACCTCGGTTAGCGACCTGGCCGACTACGTCGCCGGCCACGCGATCACGAACGCCTGAGCGGTGTACCGCTCCAGCCCGCCAACGCTGAGCACGTGCACTCCCCCGCTTCGGATATCCGGCGCCACGCGCAGAGTGTTCGACGAACCGGCCGACTCCGCGCGCAATCCGGCATACCGCACCTACCTGACGGACATGGTGCGCCCTTTTGGGCTGGCCCTGCACACCGAGGCGCTGAGCGAAGGGCGCGGGCAGTCCTACGGAGACATGGCCGACGCCCTGATCGCCGAGGTCACGACCGAGGACCAGCTGACTGACCTGCTCGTCATGGCGTTCGCGGTGCCCGATGTCACGCCCTGGCGCTGCACGGCCGCCCATCTCAGCCACACGTGCCCAGGCAACCCGATGGCATTTGCCGTCTCCGACTGCGGCACCACGGCGGCGTTCACCGGGCTGCGGCTGATCCGCGCGCAGGCCGTCGGCCCGAGTTCGCCGCGGGCGCTGCTCATCATCACGGAGCAAGCGGCGATCAACCATGAGCTGCCTGTCCCCGCCAGCCTGCCCGCCAGGCACGCCGCCGTCGCGCTGCGCTGCGACCAGGCCGGCCCTGGCCTGGTGAGCTCGGTGCGACTGCGGTCGGGAGTCACCAGCTCCGAGGCGGCCGGCCTGCTGGCCACCGGACTAGCGGAACTAGCGGCTGAGCATGACGACGTGACCGTGATCGCGGGGACCCAGCTCGCGCCGACGGCACTCTCCGCCGCCCTCCCCGTGGGGGCCGAGGTGATCGTCGCGCCGGCTGGCCAGCCTTGCACCGGCGTGTGGTGGGAGGTCGCCGGACGCCTGTCTGGATGGGCCGAGCGCGGCGGCCGGCGGGTGCTGGTCGCGGACTACGACCCGCTGCCTGGCAGCTTCTGCCTCGCCGTGATCGACGTCGCGGGTCCCTCCGTGGCAGGCCCGATGAACGGCAACAACATCGGGCCCGCGCCGCCTCCATGACCGGCGATATCGTGGAGGTATGGCTGATCCGTACTGACCTGCCCGAGCCCGTGCTCGCTGACCTGCTGTCACTCCTTGACGACGGCGAGCGCGAGCGGGCCCGCGCGCTGGCCTACCCCGACAGCCGCCGCCGGTTCATCGCGGCGCACGGCGCCTTTCGCGTCATCCTCGGGCGCCACCTCGGCGTGCCCCCGTCGTCGCTGCGCTGGCACTTGGGGCCGCACGGCAAGCCTGAGCTCGCGATGCCGGGCCCGTGCGTGAGCTTTTCCCACTCCGGCGACTACGCCGCGCTGGCCACGGCTCCGGGCAGGCGCGTAGGCGTCGACATCCAGCAGCTGCTGCCACGGCTCGACGTAACCCGCCTGGCGGCGCGGTTCTACCCGCGGCAGGAGGCGGAGTTCGTCGCGTCAGCGGTCGGGCCCGCGCAGCAGGCGGCCCGCTTCACCCGGCTGTGGGCACGGAAGGAAGCGTACGTGAAGGTGGCCGGCGGGCGTCTCCTGCCCGGCCTTGAGCAGGTGATCCCGCCCAGCGGCGTCGTCGCCGACGACGACGGCGGCAGCGGCGGCGGCAGCGGCGGCAGCGGCTCGCCAGGTGGCCCCGGCCTGGTCCGCGACGTCCGCGCGCCGCGCGGCTACCGCGCCGCGGTGGCGGCGGAGGGCACGCAGGCCTATGACGTCATCCGCCGCTGGGCCGTCCTGTTACGTGACGGCTGTGAAATTTACATGGCAATGCTGATCTGTATCGCTGATATCCGTTTGATCCGCGTTACCCCCGGAAGAAATTAGAGTCCCAAGCGTCTCAGGGGCCGCAGCATTGATCTGGCTGCTATCTGCCGCCTTGACAACCCCGTAGCGCACATTTAGCGTCGGGACTGCTAGTGAGGCACGGCCATTTAGGCCGCGAGAGGAGGGGTTTCGAAACGTTTCTGCCGAATGAAAAGTTTCGGCCGACTGAAATGTTTCGGCTGACTGAAACGTTTCGACCGGCGCTGCGATTCTCATGCCGTCGGACGCGCAACTTATGTACGTTTCATAATCGCACCTGCGTGGCATTCATAAGGTGCGCGTAATGCATATGCGCGCCCGTTGACGTAGTTCCAAAGGCACATTACCTAAAAGGCGGAAGGCGCGAGGTCACGCATGGCTGAAAATCCCGGGGAATGGGCGAGCGGCGCGCTGCTGGACGGCGATCCCGGCGATCCGTGCCTCTGGATGGGCGGTCCGGTGACCCGCGGCGAGCTGGCCAGCCTGGTCGACGCCCGCCAGGGCCTGCTCGAGTCAGCCGGGCTGCGTCCCGGCGGCACCGCCGCCATCCGGCTGCCGCCATCACTGGAGTACGTGGCCGTGCTGCTGGCGGCCTGGCGTATCGGAGCACAGGTGAGCCTGCTTGACCACCGGCTGGTGCGCCGCGAGGTGGACAACGCGATGGACCGGCTCGCCCCGCAAGTGGTGGTCACGGCCGACAGCGTCGCCACGGCGCCGATGATGGGCTATGCCCAGGCCGTAGCCCGGGCGCAGACCCGGCCCGGCGGCCGGCCGGCGGCCACGCCGCACGTCCTTATCCAGCTCAGCTCGGGATCCACCGGGCCGTCGAAGGTCATCGCGCGAACCGCGGCCGACCTGCTGGCTGAACTGGGACGGTACGAACAGCTCGAGGAGTATCCGCGACGGGGTGAGCGCATCGTCGTGCTGGCGTCCATGGTGCACGTGCTCGGACTGGTCGGGGGCCTGCTGCATGGCTTGCACGCCGGGGCGGAGCTGGTGTTCCCCGACCGGCTCACCGCGATGAGCATCCGAGCCGCCGTGGCCGCGGGCACCGAGCCGACGACGGTGCTCGGCGTCCCCTTCCACGCCGAGCTGCTCACCACGGGCGGCGGCCCGCTCCCTCCACTGCGGCGGATGGTGGTCGCCGGGGAACTCGTGCGGCCTTGGCTGCCCGCCAGGTTCACGGCGACCTACGGTGTCCCGCTCGGGACTATGTACGGGATGACCGAACTCGGGGTCATCGCCACGGACCTGTCGGGCCGTAACGCGCCGGCGGTCGCCCCCGCGCCCGGGATGAGCCTGCGCGTCGCCGACGGCGAGTTGCTCGCGGCGATGCCGGCCTCTCCCTACATTGGCCTGATTGACGACACCCGCTGGGCCGACGGCTGGCTGCACACCCGGGATGCCGCGAGCATCGATCAGGCGACCGGGCTCGTCACCATCTTGGGCCGGCTCGATTCTCAGATATCCGTCGGCGGGCTCAAGGTCGACCTCACCGAAGTGGAGCAGGTCCTGTGCGCGCTACCCGGGGTGGACTCAGCCGTCGTCGCCTACGACGGCACGATCGAGGCTTACCTGGTGCTGCGCGAGGACGGGCAGGTCTCCGGCGTCGAGGCAGCGCTCGCGGAGCAGCTCGCGCCGTTCAAGCGGCCCCGGCGGCTGCGCGTCCTGAGTGCCATGCCCCGCACCGCCACCGGCAAGGTCAGCCGCGACCACGCCGTGCTGCGCGCCGCGGCCGAGGCTCAGCCCGCGGGGACGCCGTGACATCGTCACGACGCCGGCCACCCGCCCGTTCGGAGGTGGTCGCCATACTCGCGGCGATGGGAGACCGCGCCCCGGACGAGGTCAGCGAGGAAATCAGCTCGCTCGAGCTGGCCTGGCTGGTCAGCCAGGTCGAGGAGCGGTACGACACGACGCTGGAGCTCGACGACGCCGCGCTGGCGCGGATGATGACCGTATCGGGAGCGGTCGCGACGATCCACCAGATGCTGGAAGGTGCCGCAGATGGCTGACGCGACACCGGGCGCCGGCGAGTCCAGGCAGGTGGTCATCACCGGCGTGAGCGCGACCTCCGCGTTCGGCCGTGGCACCGCGCCGCTGCTGGCCGGGGCGCTGTCCGGGCAGCCCGCGTTCGGCCCGGTCCGCCGGTTCAGCGTGGACGGCCGTCGGGCCACGGCCGCCGCGGAACTGGAGGGGCCGGCGGTTCTCGCCGACGAGCTCGTGGCGGTGATCGGCGCCGCCTGCGACCAGGCCAGCCTCAGCCCGGCCGATCGAGCCGCCGCGGAGCTGCTGATGGCCTTGCACTCCGACGCGGCGGCGGCCAGGGACGTCACCAGCCGCACCGTCACCGGCAACACCGCCGCCGAGGTGGCGGTGCGCACCGGGCTGCCGGAGCCGCCCCGCGTGTATGCGACCGCGTGCGTCGCGGGGAGTACCGCGATCGCCGACGGCGCCGCGATGATCGTCTCGGGCCGGGCGGTGCGGGTCGTGGTCGCCGCTGGCTATCTGATCGACCCCGACAGCTTCGCCCTCTTCGACGGCGCCCGGGCCCTGGCCCGCGACGGCCAGGTCCGCCCGTTCAGCGCCGGCCGGCAGGGCATGCTGCTCGGCGACGGCGTGGCGGCCGTCGTGCTCGAATCCGATGACGCCGCCCGGAGCCGCGGCGCGCCGCGGCTGGCGCGGCTGGCGGGCTGGGGCCGGGCAGGCGACGCCTACCACGTGTGCCAGCCGAGCCCGGATGGCCGGGGGCTGGCCCGGGCGATCGGCGCGGCCCTGCGCCGCGGCCGGATCGATCCCGCGGCCATCGATTACGTGAACGCCAACGGCACGGGCACCAGCTACGCTGATTCCGCGGAGACCGCGGCCCTGCGGCAGGCACTGGGCCGCCACGCGGACGCGATAGCGGTCAGCTCCACCAAGTCGGTCCACGGGCATGCCCTCGAAGCCTCGGCCCTGCTGGAGTTCGTGCTGACCGTCCTCGTGCTGCGGGCCGGGCGGCTGCCGGTGAACGCGGGCTACCTGGGCCCGGATCCCGGCTGCGGGCTCGATCTCATACTCGGCGCCGCGCGGGAGGTTCCCGGCGGGTGCCGGCACGCGCTGAGCCTGAACGCCGCGTTTGGCGGCGCGAGCACCGCGCTCCTGGTCGCTGCCGCATGAGCACGCGGAGGGGCGCGATGGCACCTGGACTGACCAGGGCGAGGGAAGGCGTCGCCCCGGAGCTCGCGGTGAGCACAGCGGGCGACCGCGTCCTGCTGGCCCGGTCGGCGTGGCCTCCTGCGCCCCCCGCCGCGTTGCCCGCGGTTCCCGGCTTCATCGTCTCCTCGTTCAGCCCGCTCGCCGCGCACCTCGCCGAACTGTGCCTGCTCCGGTACTTCGGCCGCCCGCCGGCTGATCCCGTCCGCGGACGGCAGACCGCGGTCGTGCTGGCCAGCACGACCGGTGACGTCGCCACCGCGGCCGCCGTGGCCAGGGCGGTCGATGACGGCCGCCCCGTTCCGCCGCTGCTGTTCTACCAGTCCAACCCGAACGCGGTGGTCGGCCACATCGCCGCCCGCTGGGGCCTTGAAGGACCGGTAACGTGCACGATCCCGGCCCGGCGCGGCCTGGCCGACGCGATGGACAGCGCCGCCCTCCTGATCGAGGGCGGGGAGGCGGAGGCGGCCCTGGTCATCCTCGCGGACCAGGGGCTCCCCGGCGGCGATGACGAAACGCCCACCGGCGACAGCGGCGCCGCGCTGCTCATCGGACCCGCATGGTGGCCCCGTGTAGAAGGAAGACAATGACAATCTCGGGAATCGACCACGTTGAGTTCTATGTAGCCGACCTGGAGAAAGCAGCGGCGGCGCTGTGCCGGGGCTTCGGTTTCCGTATGGCCTGCGCGGCGCCCGCTGGGCCGGCTGACCCCGGCGATCCCGGCGCGGGCAGCCGGTCGCTGCTGCTGCGGCAGGGGCGCATCAAGCTGGTGCTGACCGCCGCGACCTCACCTGGCCATCCCGCGGCCGATTTCGTCCAGCGGCACGGTGACGGCGTCGCGTCGATCGCCTTCCGCACCGATGACGTGCGCGAGGAGTTCGCGGCGGCCGTCGCCGGCGGCGCGACGCCCATCTCCGCCCCCGCGCTCGCCCGGCGCGAGGACCTCGTGGCCGGGGAGGGACTCGTCCGCCAGGCGGTCGTCTCCGGCTTCGGCGACGTCACCCACCGGCTCGTCGAGCGGGACGGGCCGGCCGGGGAAAGGGAGCCGGCTCAGCGCCGGGACGGCGAGCCGTTCGAGGCCCTGGACCACGCCGCGATCTGCCTCCGGCCCGGTGAACTGGAGGCGGTGGTCGGCTTCTACCGCGATGCCTTCGGGTTCGTCCACACGTTCGATGAGCGGATCGAGGTGGGCGGCCAGGCGATGGTCTCGAAGGTCATCCAGGACCGGACCGGGGCGGTTACCTTCACGCTGCTCGAGCCCGATCCCGACCGCGACCCCGGCCAGATCGACCAGTTCCTGTCCGCGCACGGCGGCGCGGGAGTGCAGCACCTCGCGCTGCGGACCCCCGACATCGTGCAGGCGGTCCGGGCATTGTCCGCGTCCGGCACTGAGTTCCTCACCGCGCCCGCCGGGTACTACCGGTCGCTTGAGGGCCGGCTTGGCGCGTTCCCCATCCCGGTCGACGTGCTGCGGGACACGAACGTGCTCGCCGACCGCGACCAGTGGGGGCAGCTCTTCCAGATCTTCAGCCACTCCACGCACGAGCGCCGCACGTTCTTCTTTGAGCTCATCGAGCGCCAGGGTGCGCGCACCTTCGGGAGCGGCAACATCAAGGCCCTTTACGAGGCGCTCAACGAGGAGCAGTCAGCTGGGTCCGATTTCCGGTGACGGCCGACGCAGGCGGAGGAAGACAATGCGGACCCCCATTCAGTTCGAGCTCAGCGCGGCGGAGCAGGAGCTTCTTCCCACGGAAGAAGAGGTCAAGGAGTACGCGGCGCGCGGCTGGTACCTGTCGCGGAAGCTACTCGACGACGAGGAGGCCGACGCGCTGACGGCGGCGAGCGAGCGCTTCTACGCCGGCCAGCGTGACCGCGCGCTTCCGGTTCGGCCACCGAACCTGGCGTACTGGGAGCCGTCACAGGGGCCGGTGCAGCGGCACAATGACTACATCCACTACGAGTGCGACGAGATAGCGCGCATCCTGCGCAAGCCGCTGATCGGCGCGGTCGCCGCCCGGCTGGCGCAGGCACCGGAGATCAGGCTCTTCCAGTCGACGCTGATCTTCAAGCCACCCTCCGCCGGGGAGGTCACCAACCTGGTGCCGTGGCACGCCGACCGCCATTACTGGCAGACCTGTACCTCCGAGCGGATGCTCACCGCGTTCATTCCCTTCCACGACTGCGGTGTGGAGATGGGGACGCTCACCATTGTGGACGGCAGCCACCGGTGGCGGGAGATCCCCGGCGACGACTCGACGCGGCATTTCGCGCAGCGCGACCGCGAGGACCTCGCCCGCCTGCTCAGCGAAACGGCGCGGCACAACGGCGCGGAGATGAACGCGATCCCCATGGTGATACCGAAAGGCCACATGAGTTTCCATCACTGCCGCGTCTATCACGGCAGCGGCCACAACGTGAGTGGCCGGCCTCGGCGCGCGATCTCCTTGCACCTGCAGGACGGGGACAATCGCTGGCGTCCGTACCGGCGCCCGGATGGCAGCCTGCTGGCTTACAACCACGATTTCGTGCTCCGCAAGACCAGCGAGGGCACTCCCGATTACAGCGATCCCGCGTACTGCCCGGTTCTGTGGCGATCGTGAACGCGCCGCCGCCGCCGGACCTGTATCGCACCATCCGGCTGATCCGCCGGTTCGAGGAGCGCGCCATCGAGCTCGTCCGGTCGGGCGAGATCGTGAGCGGCATACATCCGTGCATCGGCCAGGAGGCCGTCGCCGCGGGCATCGGCGCCGCGCTGCGCCGCGACGACGTCATGATGGCCCACCACCGCTCGCACGGTCACATGCTGGCTAAGGGAACGGATCCCGGGCGGCTGCTGGCCGAGATGGCGGGCCGCTCGGGCGGCGTCGCCCGAGGCCGGGGCGGATCCTTCCACCCGTCGGACTTCAGCGTCGGAGTCCTCGGCTGCACGGGGACGGTCGGCCACGGGGCGGCGATCGCCGCGGGCGCCGCGTGGGCGCTCGCGCGCAAGGGAACCGACCGGATCGCGATCGCCATTTTCGGCGACGGGGCGATCAACCAGGGCGCGCTGCTCGAGTCATTCAACCTGGCGGCCCTGTGGCGAGCCCCGGTGGTCTTCGTCTGCGAGAACAACCAGTACGCCACCACCGTGCCGGTCGGCCAGACCGCCGCTGGCTCGATCGCCGCCCGGGCCGCCGCTTTCGGTATCGCGTCCGCCAGCTGCGACGGCATGGACCCGGACATCGTCTACGAGGCGACCGCGGCGGCTGTCGGCCGGGCGCGCGCCGGGGAGCCGTCGTTCCTTGAATTCCTCACCTACCGGTACGAAGGCCACCACACGTTCGAGCTCAAGGCCGGCCTGCGCTACCGGGATCCGGCCGAGGTAGCCGCGTGGCGGGCCAGGGACCCGCTCGCGCTGCAGGCCAGCCGGATCCCGGACAGCGTGCGGGGCCGGATCGACGATGAAGTTGAAACGGCCATCGCGGCCGCGGTCCGATACGCGATGGAAAGCCCGAAGCCCGATCCGGCCGGGGGAATGGACTACCTCTACTCGGGAGGGGTCACGCCCCGCACCGGAAGCGCCGCCGAGCCGCGCAAGGCCGCCGCTGGCCTGCTCCACCTGGCCGCGCCGGTCGAGCAGGAGGGATAGCCCGATGCCGCTGCTGTCATACCTGCGAGCCATCAACCGGGCACTAGGCGACGAGATGGAGCGAGACCCCGACGTCTTCGTGATGGGTGAGGACGTCCACCAGGCGCTTACCAACACCACCGTCGGGCTGCTGTCCCGGTTCGGCCCGCAGCGGGTGATGGAGACGCCGCTGTCGGAGCAGGGATTCACCGGGTTCGCGACGGGCGCCGCCCTGGCAGGCTTGCGGCCGGTGGTGGAGTACCAGATCCCGTTCCTCCTGCTGCTTGTCTTTGAGCAGATCGCGAACCAGGCGAACAAGGTGTCGCTGATGAGCGGCGGGCAGGCCAGCGTCCCGGTGACCTACCTGCTGCCCGCCGCGGGCTGGCGGCCGGCCTGGGGCGCCCAGCACTCCGACCAGCCGTACAGCCTCTTCGCCCACTACGGCGTGAAGACGGTGGTCCCGGCCACGCCCGCTGACGCCTACGGCTTGATGATCAGCGCGATCAGGGACAACGACCCGGTCGTGGTGTTCGCCCCGATCGGGGCGCACGGCGTGCGGGAGGACATCGGGTCCGGTGCCCTGTCACCGGTGCCGCTCGGCGCGGGCCGCGTGCACCGCGCGGGCCGGGACGTCACCCTGCTCGCGGTCGGGCACCTCGTCCATGACGCGCTGGCGGTCGCCGAGGACCTGGCAGGCGAGGTGTCCGTCGAGGTCTTCGACCCGCGGACGCTGTACCCATTCGACTGGGAGGGACTGGCGGCATCGCTGAAGAAGACCGGCCGGCTGGTCGTGCTCGACGACTCCAACCGGTTCTGCGGCTTCGCCGCCGAGATCATCGCCACTGCCGCCGAGGAGATGCTCATGCTCGCGCCCCCCCGTCGCGTCACCCGGCCGGACAGTGCGGTGCTTGGCTGCATCCCGGAACTTGACCTGGCCCTGCAGCCGAGCCGGGAACAGGTCGCCGCCGCCATCGCCGGCGTGATGGCGGGCGGTCGTTGACGGTGCAGTTGCTGGCTATCGGCGCGCACCCGGACGACATCGAGATCGGTGCGGCCGCGCTCCTCACGAAGGCACTGCAGCATGGGATCGACACGCATTTCCTGATTCTTACCGACGAGAGCGACTGCGGCGCGGCCCGCCGCGCCGAGGCTGTGCGCGCGGCCAAGACACTCGGCGTGCCGCAGGACCGGGTGATCTTCGCAGGGCTTGAGGACGGCCAACTGCGGGTGGACCGGACATCGGTAAGCCGGGTCCGGGAGAAAGCCGGGGAGCACGGCTTGCGGCCGGACGTCGTCGTGACCCACACGCTGGCCGACAGCCACAGCGATCACGTCGAGGCCAACCGGATAGCTCACGCCGCCTTCCGCAAGTGCGTCTTCCTGCACTTTTCGACTTACCTGTCCAGCGAGCGGGAACGCTTCGCGCCCAGGGTCTTCATCGCCGTATCTGGCACCAAGCTGGAGAAGAAGACCGCCGCGCTGGCCGCCTACGGCTCCCAGCAGGACCGGCTGGAACGCAGTGACCTGGCGGACTACGAGGGCCGGCTGGGCGCCCTCGCGCGACTAGACCGGGCCGAGGGTTTCGAAGTCAGCCGGCAGGAGGGGGCGGACGGCCTGCTGGAGGAGGTACTCGCACTCAGCGAATCGCCGTTCCACCGGTTCTGGACGCGCATCGCCGGCCCCAAGGGGATCACCCTCTTCTATGAGGCGTACGCGGTTCCCGGCGCGGCTATCGACTGGCCGTCAAGTCACGCGAACACCGGGCGTGACCGGCTGCGCCAGGCGTTCCGTGACCAGTGGCTGCCGTCCTCGCCGCTGCGGGAAACGGGATCCGGCGGTTCCTCCGTCCAGCAGATCCTGGAGAGCCAGAGCGTGATCCTGGCCGGCGGCGCCGTGAGTAACCTGATCGTCCGCGACGTCTATAACCGGTTCCGGACCACGGTGTGGTCCATTGACTACGAGATGCCCCGGCTTGGGCCCGCCTACCTGTGTAACCGGTCGACCCAGGTGCGCATGTGCCCGCGTTACGACGAGGCGGGCAACACGGTTCAGGACTTCGGAGTGCTGGCCCGGGTGGCCAACCCCTTCGCATCCGGCGAGTACGTCCTGTGCGCGGCCGGCGCGAGTGGCCTCGGGACGCGAGTGGCCCTTGAATTCCTCGCCGACCCCGGCGCTCAGCCCGAGGTCATGAAGCACTTTGAAACTCGGGAGAATGTCCAGGTAGCGTTCTCCACCCGGCCCGATGCTCCTGGAATGGAGGTGCTGGATGTGTGCCGCGATTAACCGGGCCGCGGCCGGCCCGGTACGGCTCGTGCTGGTTACCGGTCATGCCTTCGGCATCCGGGCATTCGAGGGGATCTTTGCTTCCAGTGCCTTCCTCGACGGAAATATCAAGGTCAGCCTGCTGATCGGGCTCGATGATTCACGGGCGGCCGCGACGGTCGGCTATCAACCGCTCAGTCACCTGGCCGCGGAACAGGGAGTGCCGTATATCGGCACCTTCGACGGGCGGCTGAGTTCACTGGCCGACCGCATCCGGGACATCGGCCCCGCCTATCTGATCGTCATCGGATGGTCCTATCTCGTGGGCACGGACATCTTGTCCATTCCCGCCGCTGGCAGCATTGGAATGCATCCCTCTCCGCTGCCGCTTGGCCGCGGCCAGGCACCCATTCCGTGGACCATAATCAAAGGGCTGAAGCGGACCGCGCTTTCGGTGTTCTTCCTGGCCGAGGCGGCCGACGCGGGGCCGGTCATAGCGCGCTACGACCTGGACGTCCGGGACAACGAGACCAGCGCGTCGCTGTTCTACCGGGTCGGTCATGTACATTTCACGGCCGGGCTCGATCTCGCGGAGCGCATCGGCGGCGGAGCCGTCACGGCGCAGGCCCAGGACGAGGCCGCCGCGACGCGGTGGCCGCGGCGCAGGCCCGCGGACGGCGAGATCAAGGACACGATGACCGCCGCCGCGATAGAAGCGCTAGTCAGGGCGCTGCTCGGTCCGTATCCGCGAGCCTTCGCCTGGGTGGACGGGGAGCGGGTCGCGGTCCGCGGCGTCGAACGGGCGCAGTGCCCTCCCCTCGCGGACGGCGACCGTGACCGCTCCGGCCAGGGAACTCAGCGGCGGATACCGTTCCGCTGCGCCGACGGCCTGGTGCACCTGCTGCCCGACGTCGCCGCCGGCTAACGGCAGCCATGATGAAAGGAGATAATCCTCTGATGACCGCTACGACGGATTCTATCCGGCAGTTCATATTCGGCTCATTGCGTGAGATGAATTACGAAACCGACGCCATTGATAATGACACCCAGCTCGGGCCGCGGGGGGCCGATCTGGCATCCCTTGCCCTTGTCGAACTCGCACTCCGGGTCGAAGACGAATTCGGCGTGAGGTTCAGCGAGGAAGAGGCGGAAGAACTCGCCGGTAAGACGGTCGGCGAGTTCTGCGTCATCGTGGCCGAGCGTCTGCCCGTCGACACCACGGTGGAACGAGCGGGGGACTCCGCGTGAGCGCACCAGACATCCGCGATATCCGCGCGGCGCTTACCGCCGATCCGGACGTCGGCGCGGGGAACGCGCTGGTGAAGGTCATCGAGCACGGAGCCGCGCTTGACGGGCCCGGGATCACCTTCGACGTGGACGTGGACGGGCATCCCGCGTGGGAGCCGCTGACGCTGGGGATGCTGCGGGACAGGGTTGCCGCCCGCGCTTCCTGGCTGCACTCCCGGGGGATCGGGCCACGAGACCCGGTCGCGGTCTACGCGACCTCGTCGGCCGACATCCTGCTGAACTTCATGGCGCTGGCGTGGCTCGGTGCGATCCCGGCGCTGATGAACGGCGCTATCCCCGGTGACATCGCGGCCGGCTATATCCAGCGGCTGCGCGGTACCGGGGTGATCACCGACGTGGCGCACCGCGAGCTGCTCAGTGGCCATGACCTCGGCGTCCCGGTCTACGACGCCGCCGAGGCGGGCACCGGGGATCCGGGGCGGGCACCCGCGCACTACCGGCACCATGCCGACGATCCGGTCGCGATCACGCACTCCTCCGGCACCACCCGGGTGCCGGCCGCGGTTGTCCACTCGCATAGCAGCCTCTTCGCCGCGATCCGCCGGGTTCACCTGGAAGCGGCGCGGGCAGCTGAGCGGACACTGTGCGTAATGCCCGCCGCGCACGCCGCGGGGATCATCAGCACTCAGCTCGCGCTGTGCAACCGGCATGAGCACCTGTTCCTGTCTACCCAGGGCGGGGGCCACTCGCGCAGCGGAGCCGGCGTCCTGGACGCCATCGAGCGGTGGCGCCCGACCGGTGTCTACGGCTTCGCGGTGACCTGGTCGGAGCTAGCGCGCTTCAACCTGGCTGAGCGCGACCTGAGCTCCGTCCGGATGTGGTTCAACACCGGCGACTGCGCGCACGAAGCGCATGTGCGCAAGCTCGTCGCGGCCGGCCGCCACCTGGCTTACTCGCGGGAGAAGGGCGCCGTGCTCGTGCCCGGATCCAAGTTCATCGACGGCATCGGGTCCAGCGAGATGGGGCACTCCGGATTCCACGTCACGCACACCTCGACGAGCAACCGCTACAGGCGCTGCGTCGGCAAACCCTACGACTTCGCGGAGATCGCGCTTTTCGACCTCGAAGACGGCACCGAGGTCCCCGTGGGCAAGGTCGGGCAAGTGGGCATGAAGTCGCCTACCCTGGCCGTCGGCTACTGGAACGACTCGGTCGCCACCTACCGCACCCGGCACCGGGGCTACTACCTGACCGGCGACCTGATGTACCGCGACGACGACGGCTACTACTACCACGTGGACCGGCTGGTGGACGCGGTAGACCTCGGGGACGGCAACTGGCTCTACACGGCCATGTCCGAGGAGCGCGTCCTCGCCCGGTGCCCGGATGTGCGCGACTGCACCGTCATCGCCGGCCGGGTGGACACCGCGGTGGTCACCGACGTCTTCCTCCTGCTGGCCCCCGGCGCCGACGCCGGGGCGGATCACAGCGCCGCCGTCAGGGAGGCACTCGGCGGGCCAGGGGCGGCCACGCTGCGGCGGATCGTGATCGTGGCCGACGGCGATGACGACATCGTGCTCGGGCCGACCGGCAAGGTGCGCAAGTTCCTCATGCGGCAGCGCCACCTGGCGGACGCGGGGGCATCGTGAGTTCTGATGTCGCCGGCCTGCACCCGCAAGTCCTGGCCATCCGGGAGCGGATCAGGCGAGACAAGGTACCCCACCTCACCACGCTGACAATTCAGCAGGCTCGTGCCGCTGACCTGGCGGCCGTGGTGGCGGGCGCGGGTAACGGCGAGCCCGTCGCAGACGTCACGGAAACCACGATCCCCGGGCCAGCCGCTGGCTTGCCACTGCGGGTGTACCGCCCGGCCGGAACCGGGCCATGGCCGGTCCTCGTCTACTTCTTTGGCGGCGGCTGGAGCCTCGGCACGCTGGATACCTGCGACGCGATCTGCCGGATGCTCACCAACGCGGCGCGGTGCGTGACCGTGTCGGTGGGCTACCGCCTGGCACCGGAACACAAGTTTCCCGCGGCGGTCGAGGACTGCTACGCGGGCACCGCGTGGGCCGCCGCGCACGCCGCCGAACTGGGCGGCGACCCAGCGCGGCTCGCGGTCGGCGGGGACAGCTCCGGGGGCAACCTGGCCGCGGCCGTCGCCTTGATGGCGCGCGAGCGCGGCGGCCCTGCGATCACCCATCAGCTCCTCGTCTACCCGAACACCGACTACCTGGCCGACACGCCCTCGATGCGGGATATCTCAGACACGTATTTCTTCAACCCAGCGTCGGTCCGGTGGTACTGGGGACTGTACCTGGCCACGCCAGAGGACGGCGCGAACCCGCTCGCGTCGCCGTTGCGGGCCGATGACCTTACCGGCCTGCCGGCCGCGACGGTGATCACAGCGGAATATGACCCGCTGCGCGACGAGGGGGAACTGTACGCGAAGAAGCTAGCAGCGGCCGGGGTGCCGGCTGAGGTCATCAGGTACGACGGCATGATCCATGGATTCTTCACGATGGTGGGCACCCTCGACACAGCGCGGACCGCTGTGCTCGACGCGGCCGAGCGCCTGCGCAGGGCGCTCGCGGTGGCGTAACTACGCGGTCAGCGGGGCCAGGGGTGTCAGGTCGCGGTACAGGTGAAGGCGGACAGGGCCGAGTTCGAGCCGTTGACTGTCATGCCGAATGTCGTCGACCCGCCGGCCGCTATCGAGCCGTTGTACGAGGCGTTGCCGGCGCTCACCTGCGTCCCGGTCTGCTTGACCGTGGCGTTCCACGAGTTGGAGATGACCTCAGCGGCGTCGGCGAACAGGAAGCCCGCGGTCCAACCGGTTACCGGCACTTTGCCGGTGTCAGTGACCGTGAGCTGAAGCTGGTACCCGCCCGACCACGAGTTGGTAACGGCAGAGGACACCGTGCAACTGCCCGCCCCAGCCGATGACGACGGGGACGGCGACGGCGACGGCGACGGCGACGGCCCGGTAGAAGTGGTGTAGCTGATCGCGGTGTACGGCGCGGAGCACCCGTTCGTGCAGCCGGACGGCAGCGTGAAGCTGTACACGCGCCCGTTGTTGATCAGGCTCCCCGACGCGTCGGTTACCTGGATCTGGTACTGCGTCCCACCGGTCCCCGCACCGGTGGTAGGGCCGATGATGTAGTCGTCACCTTGGTCGGAGTCCATCGTGGCGTTAACCCATGAGCCGTTCGCGAAGTACTGCACGCCGTGGATCCCGTTAGGCAGATGCGAGATCGCGATCGCCGGCCAGTAGGGCTGCGCGCCCTGGATAGCGCCGATGCCGATGTCGCCCGTGTAATTCGGCGCGGGGATGAACTGCCAGGACACCTGCCGGTTGTTCCAGTGATTGGGGTACATGTTCCCGACCGGTGAGCCGTTCAGCACGAACTGGTTCAGCGACGCCTGGGCGAGATCGACGTGATACGGGTCGTCCTTGCACCATGCGTTGCCGTCGTCGCAACTGTCGGCGACCACCATGTCAAGCGTCGCGCCGTTGTACTGATCGGTTACCCATGACCCGTTCCGGCAGAACGCCATATTCGGCGCCCCGTCGTTGACGCCGGTGCAGTAGTTGCCGATTGTCACCTGCACCCAGCGGCCGCAGTTCAGCCCGTTGTCGAACATGCCGATCTCCGCGGCATCCGCCGCGGGAATCGGCCGCGGCAGGTTGGTGTAGTTGCCTGGCGAGTTCTGCACGTTCAACGCGAGGAAGTTCTGGCTGTCCACATTGGCCTGCGGGAGCCCGCACCCGCCATACGGTGACCCGAGCCCGGAGAACCACGTCGCGTTGCCGGTCACCGGCGCTGGCGTCCCCGTCACGTCGAGGGCTCCAGCGGGTAGCTGCCCGAGCAGCAACGTCAGGCAGACCGCAACGATCGCGATCACCGATCCGGATATCCACCGCCAGCGCATGATCCGCCTCCACCTCAAGTCGGTGCCGTCACTGTAGAAGCGCCGACCGCTGCCGAGACAGCACTCGGCGTCGCCGGGCCTGCGGCGGGCCGTCCGATTGCAGGTCAGCGTGGCATCACCGGCATCGGCCTGATGAAAGCTTCATTCCGGCGGACGCGCCATTCTCGGTAAGGCCCGTATGACCCGGAAGCTGAATAATGTCGGCTGGCAGGCACGATTACGTGCCGGTAGACGGTCTCGGTGACGTGGGTGGGCACGCGCCCGGAACGGGCAACTGACGCCGAGCAGCGAGTCGAGCGAGGTACGCTGGGTGCCGCCACGCCCATGATCTCCGCCAGTCCCGCCTGGGTAAAGCCAAGGCGCTTGCGCTGCTCGGCGAGCTGGTAGCCCCACTGCTCGGCCATGATCGCACCGCGACGGCGGCCGACCTCTTCCTCACCGAGACGCGCGCGGTCGGCGTCTCGGTCCCACTCCGAGAAGCTAGTCGCGGCC
>Ga0265338_10001986_pt1 | contig 31807 bp, 22 predicted proteins | sample 42126metaG_FD_193579 | JGI IMG/M metagenome (GOLD analysis project Ga0265338, IMG submission 193579) | Rhizosphere microbial communities from Carex aquatilis grown in University of Washington, Seatle, WA, United States - 4-21-26 metaG | ecosystem: Host-associated > Plants > Roots > Rhizosphere...
GATTGGTTCCGGCGTGCTGCCACTGATAGGCAGGATCCGGGATGCCCGTGGCACTCGCACTGAAGTTGGTGGATTGTCCATGACTGGCAGTCACACTGGCCGGCTGACTGGTGATGTTCGGCGCCAATGCCGGAACCCAGCCATTCAGCCAGTTGGTGACGCTTTGAGCAGCCGACAATCTCGGATCGCCAGTATTTAATTGGGTGAAACCGATGAACGGACTGGCGGTGTTGTTCAATGCGACCGTATTGTTGAGATTACTGCAGCCATTTTCCCACAAAAGTTGAGTGGTATAAGCCGATGCGAGCGCATTCGTATATCCAAACGTGGGAGCGTCAGTATCTATGCTGCAGTTGATCCATGCTGCCAGACCATTGGGGCTGCCATTCGCATCGGACATCGAACAGCTGACAGCGCCGCTTTGCCTCGTCAGCTGACATCTTACAAACGAGAATCCGTTGCTTACCAGCAAGCCGGAATAGCCCGGCCAGTTGCCGGTGGCGCCGTTATCGGTGCGTGGGGCGGCCAAATTATCCTGGCTGGCGCCAGCAATGATCCGGAGTTCGCAGTTGGTGAAGAACAAATTACCACCGCCCCAGATGTAGTCATAGTTACCCTGTATCAAACTGTTGTAGAAATAACCCTGGGATGAATTGATATTGGCCAGGATGGTGTCCTGACGGCTGTCCACTTCTGCATTGTTCAAAATGAATTTGCCGGCCCCCGATTCAATCATAAGCGCCTCGGCTTGTGAGCCGCCCTGGGGCGTGCTGTTGGTGACCGTCATGTTTTCAATCGCTATGTTGTTTGCATTCACCTTGAACGCCATCCGGGCATGAGTGGTGCCTCCGGGGGCGATGTTTGCATTGTTGGGATAACCGACCAAAGTCCCATTGCGGCTTTGACCGCGGAAGGTGACATTGTTCTTGGACGCAATGTCCACGATTCCCAGGTAATTGCCGTTGCGAATGTTGATCAAGGTGTAACTCGTGTTGTTGAGGGGAATGGAGTCCACGGCACCCTGTACAGTCACAAAGTCACCGCTCCCGTCAGCCGCGACCACCAGGTTGGTTGGGTTGGCTGGTCCGGTGGGTTTGGTTGAAAATTGCCACAAGGAGGAATTATTGGTACCGGCCCAATAAGCGCCGCTCGGATCCAGAATGACACCGGGATCAATCGTCACATAATAGGTCTGGTTGTTCGTCATTACGCCCGAATGCGGATAAATCGCCGCCGTTGTTCCGGTGATGATGACTGGATAATAGTTGAACGCCTGACCGTCACCGGGGAACGGACTGCGGGCCTGGACATTCAAACCACTGTTCTGGCCCAGATCAATCGTATCCACCGGCGTGGCCGGGTTGCTTGCGTTGTAAATACGAATCTTGCCGCTGTTGCCGATGGAAGGTGTCTGGCTGAATGAAATGTACAATGGGGTATCGTAGCAAACACCCGATGCGCTATTTCCGGGCGATTGCGGCGTACCGACCATGTTGGTGGAATAAATGGCCAGTTTGGCGCTGCTGCTGCTCACCGAGCCGCCGGCATTGCTCAACATCACGCTGTAGTTGGCAATATCGGTCCAAGTAACGCTGGCAATCGAGTAATTGGTGGCGTTAGCGCCGGAGATCGGATTGCCATTTTTGAACCACTGATACGTGGGAGCCGGCGAAGCGCAGCCACCTTCCGCCACATAGAAATTGACGGGGTCGCCAACGTGTACGAGCGCATTGCTGGGCTGCTGCGAAATACACGGGGCCACGGCCAGACTGATGGTAAAATTGGTTGAGGCGGTGCCGAGGTAATTACTGGCGATGACCGAGTAAATGCCGGCATTGCCGGCCTGCAAATTCACCAATGCGAGCGTCTGGCTGGTGCCGGACTGGAGCAAACTATTGTTGTTATCGTACCAGTAATAAACCGGTGCGGGTACGCCGGTGGCGCTGACACTGACGTTGGTTCCTTGACCCACATTCAAGTTTGCATTGGTCATTGAAATGGAAATAAAGGCCGGTTTGGTGTCGTTGGCGATGTTCAGCAACGCCGAGGAGCTGGTTCCCAAGCCATAACTGTTGGAAACGACGACAAAAACGTAACCGCTGTCGGCGATCTGGGCATTGCTGATCGTTAAGGTGTTGGTGTATGCCGAAGAACCGCTGGTGGCAGAGCCGGAAACCGTGGAACCATTCACCGTGGTGCCGTCCGTGAGCAGATTGGTAACGCCCCCGATGATCTCGTACCATTGATAAGCCAGGGGAGTGACGCCATTGGTATTGACGACCACGGTAAAGTTGGCGGTGCTGGCCGGGCTGCCATTGTAATCTGCCGGATTGGTGTTCATCCCCGGATTGAGAGGCACCAGATTGATGCCGCTTAAGGTTACGGTGATGTTGCTGGTGGTCGTATTGTTGAACATGAATGCGAATTCGTTAAAATTCGATACCGCCAAGGTCGAAAACGGATTGGGATTGATGTAGGCCGTTTGAAAAACGGTGCCGCTGCCGTTGGTCATGGCGGCGCCGGCGGCGGCAAAGGTGCTGCTGCTGGTGCCCATGCTGATTCCACTGGCGGTGTTATTCACGTCCAGCTGAAACTCCATGCCACAAACCAAATTATTGGTTGGATAACCGATCTTTGAATTGCCGGTGCCGGGTTTGTGACTGCTGTCATATTGAAAGAAAGTGCTCACTCCGCTCGGGCGATAAAACATTTCAAAACTGGGATTGCCCGTGTTGAAATTGCACCAGTAGCCCAAGTCATCCCCGGCTGACAACGGCGTGCCCGGCTCATTAAACAACCCCATGCCAAAAATCCGTCCCAGCGAACCACTGTTCAAACCACCGCTGGCCGTCATCGAGAAAAGCACCTTTGAGACTGCGCTGGCGTTGGTCAAATTGATCGTCGCGAAGGATTTGGTCATGAAAATCTGTTGGGCGCCCGCAGCCAGCGTGAAATTCACACTCTTGCCAAAGGTGGCATCCCCGCCCGACGCGACATTGGCCGTTATCAAGCCACCCGTGTTGTTGTAAGAGCTCCACTGCAACTGGCCAAAGGCGGTTGATGCCAGTCCGATTGACAATGCGGCCGACAGGGAGAAGTATTTGAACATCCTCTTTTTCATAGTTCTGATTTGGGTAGTTACTGCAGTTTCGTTCATCCAGACATTCACGCTACAACTGGTTTTTGAAGACACACAATCCCAATAATGCATACCAGTTGCGACCGGCAGAACGGTTCGTGTTGATGCTGTTATAATGCCTTAGGTTCTTTATTTGCCTAGCTGCACAAATGTATGGTTCTTTCGGACTCAGCCGATGTTGAAAGGTAAATCAGAGTTTTTAGAAAAAAAAACCGGCCAAGAATATCTTGGCCGGTCTCGCAGAGATCGAAAGTTACCAATAGCTAAACCAATCAATTCCGGATCTGAATGGTTTGCCGGAGTTTCAAACAGCTTCAGGCGTTTTGTTGGCGACGGATCAAAGTCTTACCAGCCAGCAATCCAAGCGCAGTCAACGTCAGCACAATCGTCGAAGGTTCCGGCACCACTACCGCCTCGAGCTGGAACCCCGCCAGTACCGTAATGGCAGTACCTGGATTACCCGAGTCGGTGACGGCCAAGTTCCCGCTGCCATCAGTGGTCGCGAAAAATTCGGAATACGATTTACCCACGCCGGTGGTGATATCCATGCTCGTTCCGTCATTCAAGGTTGTGCCTGAGTTAAGGGTTCCCGTGGTCACAGCCCACGAAGCGCCGGCCCCCGAACTGGTTCTCGAGGCATAGCCTACAAATTCGTACTCGGTATTCGCCGCAAGGCCAGCCAGCGTAATGGTGAACACACCACCCGCATTTTGATAAGGCTGATTGTTGAACAGAAAATTAGGATTGGTACCGGCAGTTGTTTTTAGACCAGTGCCACCCGAGTTTGCCACGGTGAGGGTGACGCCCGACATGGCGTTGTCACCGCTATCCACCACCGAAACCATAAACGGCGCGCTGGCCACATAGGCATATTCATTCCACCAGGAATTACCTGAACCCAGAACGGCGGCAGCTACCTCTTGATAGGCACCATTTAACTCAGGACCGCCACCTCCAACTCCGCCGGTATAGTCATTGGCAGTTTCCCCGATCTTGACGTTCAGCAACGCCTGAGCGTACAGGGTGGATGACAAACACATCGCCAAGGCGCAGGAACACAAGGAGAGTTTGATCAATTTCGTTTTCATAGATTTCTGGTTGCTTCTTCGGGTACTTCCGACTCTTCACGCGGAGGCTTTCACCGGGTTATTTTTAGGTTTGCTGACAACGGCATACTAGGCAAATAGCCCCGTCCCGTCAACCTGCACAAATGTATGGTTTTTTTTAACCGGACATTGTCCAGTCCCTGTTAAAAGGCAGGCATTCAGCCGGCCAGCAGAGGGCACGGTGCGTCAAAATACTGGCAATTCCGCAGGTGAAGGTGTCCGCATCCCGACTTAATCAGCCTTGGCCGACTTGAACTTGAGCGCCGCTTCGGTGCGCGAGCGAACGTGCAGCTTTTCGTAAACATGCCGGAGATGCCACCGGACCGTCCCGTCGTTGACACCCACCCGGCGGGCGATTTCCTTGTTGGGGAAACCCTGGGCCAGCAACTCGATTATCTCGTACTCGCGCGGTGAGAGCTCTTCCATTTCCGCCGTTGTCTTCAGCGGCTGCTGGAAGGAATCAATGACCTTGCGCGCGATTTCCCGCGACATCGGCGCGCCGCCATGCCGGACTTCGCGAACGGCGGCGATGAGCTCTTCCGGCGTGCAGCGTTTCAGCAGATAACCGCACGCACCGGCCCGCAGCGCCTTGAATATTCTTTCGGTGTCCTCATAGACGGTCACCATGATGATGTGGAGCGAGGGCAGCAATTTCTTGAGTTGGGCGGTGCATTCGATGCCCGAAAGTTTTGGCAATTGAATGTCCATCAGCACGATCTCGGGTCGCTGCAGCGGGATGACCTCCAAGGCCTCCTCCGCGGTTGCGCAGGCGCACACGCAGCGAAACTCCGGATCCGCATGGATAAACTCCATCAGGCTTTCACGGATGGTCTGGTTGTCCTCGACGATGGCAATCCGGGTCATAATATTTTCACTTCGCGGGCACGCGAAAGCGCAAGGTGGTGCCTTGCCCGGGTTCGCCGGCCATTTCAAACTCGCCGCCCAGTTTTTCGATGCGCGCCCGCATGTTGGCCAGGCCATCCATTTCCCCGGTGCGGATGTTCGATGACAATCCGCATCCGTTGTCCGCAATCAGGAACAACAGCTTCCCCGGCTCCACCTGGATGCCCAGGCGAACCTCGGTGGCGCCGGAATGGCGAACCACATTGGTCAGCGCTTCCTTGAAGGCCAAAAACAGCTGGTGCCGCTGGCGGGAGTCCATCACCTGGTCCACTGGCCCGGTCGGGCCTTCGAGCCGCCAGCGGATGTTTGCCAATCCAAGAAAACGTTCCGCGTACAGGCAAAAATAACTGACCAGCGAGGCCAGTGAATCGTGCCTCGGATTCATCGCCCATACGATTTCGTCCAAAGCCGTGACCATCTCCCGCGCTTTGCCGCCCATCTGCTCGAGATGCTGCTTTCGTTTTTCGTCGGGGACAGTGCCCGATTTTACCCGGTCAACCAACATGCCGATTTCGGTGATGCCCGACCCAAGTTCATCGTGCAGATCCTGGGCAATGCGGGTGCGCTCCTGCTCCATTTCCCGCTGATATTCCACGCGCTCGCGTTTTTGAATTTGCATTTCGAGTTCGACGGTGCGCTCCTCGACCTGCCGGTGGAGCTGGGTAATCCATAGCGCCGTGACCGCCAGCAGGAACGCCAGCAGTCCCACAGTTACGAGCAATCGCTGCAGCGTCCACCAGGACGGTAGCGCCAGCACCAGGATGTCCAGGGGCGAATGGACCATTAAATCAAAAGGGGCGACATTGTCCAAAACCGGATTGCCGCCCTGGGCCACGTATACACCAACCAAAGCCAGCCGGCTGCCGATGCGAAATGGGCGCACGACCTGATTGCTGACATTCCACCGCGCCAGAAACCTCCATGATCCAGTTTGGATTTCCAGCACCTGGTTCGTCGCTGTGGTTCTGGAACTAACCAGCAAACCTTCAATCCGCACCCGGGTGGAATCAAAGGCCGCGTTGGGCAAATCAGCCGGCGACAACTCTCTTGGCTTTGGCCAGACGGAATGTCCGGTTTTGCGAACAACGGCCTGGCGCAATAATGGCGCCCCGCTGCTCAATTCCAGATAGCCAACCACGTCCACCTTGTCACACGTGTGCAGTTTGACCGGTTGCCGCGTGCTGAATCGGACGCCGTTGGTGCCTTCCATCATGAAATAATCCGATCCTCGCATGTAAACGATCTCACCCGACACCTTCACCCGTTGAAACGCATTGGCTTGGGGATCGAAAATCATCAGCTCGTTTGCCTTCTTCGCCGGGGCCGAGAACACGTCTGCCGGGGCCGGCTGATCCACCGTGACGTCGTTGAGAATCATGCGAATGTGTCCTAATTCCAACTGGCGGGCCGCAACGTCCAGAACCACAAAGAGGCATCCGCGCAGGCGGACGATGGCATCTTCGTAGTGTTCATAATTGTTAAAATTCGTATCAGACAACCACAGATCCACCCAAAGCGTGCCCCCCGGTGTGCGCAGGGTCATTTTGGACCATCCTTTCGGATATCCTTGGGGATGAGCAATGAATCCTTCAACGACGCCCCGGATTTCCACCTGCTGGTCGTCCAAGCTGCCATTCATCAATTGGTCCCATGTCGGCTGTACTGGCTCCGGCAACGGTGCCACTCCCAGAACGCTCAGCCGGCTCATCCGGACCAGGGGAGCAAAGGAGCCTTTGTCCGTCCTGCCTTCCACTTCCAATAATTCCCCCGCATGCGGCAACGTCCCTGCCAGCGGGGAATCAACGACAAAAACCGCGCGCGTGGTGTCCTGGATAATGAAGGCGTTGTGTTCTTCAACCTCGCAGGTGACCACTCCTTTGATTTTGACCGGATAGCCGCGCCCGGCCTCTTCCCGCTTCATTTGAAGAATCTCGTCCACCTTGGTCAACACCGGCAGCGATCCATCATTGATATTGGTGGCTCCTGGCGTTGGCGATGCCGTTCCCTGTGGATCCATCTCGTCGCTTTCCTTCCAAAAATCACCATTCCCCTGCCCGGCGTCAGTCAGGTTGGTTGCTGCCGAACCGTCGGCAATCGCCGGGACCGCCGCCATCTGGACGGCGAGCCAGAAGAGGATCGAGCCCAGGCAAATGACCCGACGGATGGTTCCTGCCGCGTGCATGGTGTTTGCAGTTAAATGATTGTTTCAACCCGCCGTGTCAAGCAGTTGAATCAGGGTGTCAAACCATAGCTGCTTCAGAAAAAGAGCTTGAAAAGTCACCAACTGGTGGAATGGTGCCCCGGCTAGGACTTGAACCTAGAACCAATTGATTAAGAGTCAACTGCTCTGCCAATTGAGCTACCGAGGCAACCAGTGTTATGATCTGCCGCGTGGAGACGACAGGCAAATACTCTACGACATTGAGGCTGGATACGGCAAGCTCTAACACCAGACCGCATTTTCCGCAGAACGCAAAAAACGCAGACAATGACCCTGTGTTAAATCCCAAGCCCAGCCGGTCCATCAGGCCAGGTCAGAATGGTCGCGATTAAGGGCCAGCCCTTTTGAAGTTTGATTTAGCGGGCGATAAAACCCGGCCGGCTTATCAACCAGAACAGCGCCAAGACAAACAAGGTGCATATGAATACTGACAGTCCGGTGAAAAAACGCATTTGCCTTTGATGTTCGGACAAGACCGGTTTCCTTCTGTGAATCGCGTAGTGTGACATAATAAATCCCCTCTGTATCGGCAGGGCGCAATTTCACTTGAGGATTTTTGTGCATATTTTTCAATTTAGCCCGAATCAATTCAGCGGTTCCAAGGTTAAGCGCCATTCTCTCCCATATTTGAGTTGTTTTCATGGTATTTTCGCGTTGGACTAAACCCTGACATGTTTACTATCTGGCTTCGGCACAGGGCATCCAGCCCAGGTGCTTCAATTATTAAGAACCTGTTCCTTTCATGAGGCGGAAACTAAATTCGAGGAGGCTGGTCGCCAGCCTGTGTACCGGCCTGTTACTGGGCGCAACTGACTGGCCGGCCATCGCCAATCCAACCCCACGGTTGCTCAACGATCCGGTTGATGTCAGCGGCGACTTCCGGGATTTCTCGGACCTATATTATCTCGCGGACAAGCTCGCTGATTTCGATCCGGCCACCGGCACGGGAACCATCACCTGGCAGCGCGCCCAATATTTCACCCGGCAGGCGTTCAACAACATGCTTGCAGTCATTAAACCGGTCGCTCCGAACGAATTTCCGGAAAATGAATATGCCGCCAATCCCACGCTCCCCTTCTCCATCGAATTTGTTTCGCCGCGAACCGTGCGGATCCGCCTCACCAGCAGTCCGCAAGTTCACAAAAACACCGAAGAGTTGATGCTCGCCGGCGCCGTGCCCCAGGACCATTCCTGGCAATACACCAAGATCGAAGGCGGTTACCGTTACACCAGCGGGTTCGGGTCGGTGACGGTATTGGAGAATCCCTGGCACCTTGAATTTCGCGATGCGCAGGGAAACCTCCTGACCAAAACCGATCACGACTCGGACAACAAAACATCATTCACCACCATCCTGCCCTTTTCCTTTGTGCGACGTGCGGCGGATTATTCGCGCAGCCTGGATGCGGCATTCACGTTGTCGCCGGACGAGAAAATTTTTGGCTGCGGGGAATCTTTCACCGGGCTCAACAAGCGCGGCCAGAAAATCGTGCTCTGGACGGACGACGCCAACGGCATCCAAAACCAGGGCATGTACAAACCCATTCCGTTTTTCATGAGCAGCCGCGGGTATGGCATGTTCCTGCACACTTCCTCGCCCATCACCTGTGATTTTGGAAACTCGTTCAGCGGCATCAATTCCCTGATGATCGGCGACGACGAGCTGGATTTGTTTGTGTTCCTCGGTTCGCCGAAGGAAATTTTGGACGAATACACCAAACTGACCGGCAAGTCGCCCATGCCGCCGCTCTGGTCGTTTGGCCTGTGGATGAGCCGCTGCACTTACAATGCCGAGAAACAGGTGCGGGAGATTGCCGCCAAACTGCGTGAGAACAAAATCCCTTGCGACGTGCTGCATCTCGACACCGGCTGGTTTGAAACCGACTGGCAGTGCGACTACGAATTTTCAACCACCCGTTTCCAGGATCCCCGGAAAATGCTCGCGGACCTGAAGCAGGACGGCTTCCACGTCTCGTGCTGGCAGCTTCCGTATTTCGTGCCGAAAAACAAATTGTTCCCCGAACTCCTCGAAAAAAACCTCGTTGTGCGCGACGCCAAAGGCAACCTGCCCTACGAAGACGCCGTGCTGGATTTTTCCAATCCACAGACGGTCGAATGGTACCAGGCCAAACTCGCGAACCTGCTGAAACTGGGTGTGGGCGCGATCAAGGTGGACTTCGGTGAAGCCGCGCCGAACAACGGCATTTTTGCCGACGGTCGTACCGGATTTTATGAGCACAATCTGTATCCGCTCCGCTACAACAAGGCCGTGGCCGACATTACCAAACAAACCACCGGCGAGAACATCATCTGGGCGCGCAGCGCGTGGGCGGGCAGCCAGCGTTATCCCATTCACTGGGGTGGCGATGCCGAAAGCACCGATCAGGGCATGGCCGCTGAACTGCGCGGCGGACTGTCCTTCGGCCTGTCCGGCTTTTCATTTTGGAGCCACGACGCGGGCGGGTTCACGGCGGATTCCGTGGCCGGCATGGACAAAAATCTTTTCGCCCGCTGGCTGGCTTTCGGGATGTTAAGTTCCCACAGCCGTTGCCATGGCATTGCGCCCAAGGAACCCTGGAATTACGGCGGAGTTTTCATGGATGAATTCCGGCAGATTGACGAACTCAAGTACCGGCTCATGCCCTACGTTTATGCCCAGGCGAAGGACTGCTCGGAACACGGCCTGCCCATGGTCCGCGCGCTGTTTGTGGAATTTCCCGAAGATCCTGGTTCGTGGCTGGTGGATGACGAGTATCTTTTCGGGTCCAGCATCCTGGTCGCTCCGTTGATGCACGAGCACGCCACCAGCCGGGACGTTTATCTCCCGCCAGGCAACTGGATTGATTATCAGACCGGCAAGGCCTGGGACGGCGGCTGGCAGCATATCGAAGCGGGGCCGCTTCCGGTCGTTATGCTCGTGCGCGACGGCACCGTGGTTCCGCAAATCAAGCTTGCGCAGTCCACCATGCAACTGGACTGGTCAAAGCTCGACCTGGTGGTTTACGCCAGGAATTCCCCGACGGTAAAAGGATTGGTTTGCCTGCCCTCGGATAACGTGCTGCATGGGCTGTCGCTAAACCGGGGTGGCAGCACATACAAGCTGACAAACGATCCGCTGGCTGGCAACGTGGTTTGGACCATCCGATCCACGGCGAAGACGGAATGAGACGAGGAACGATTCGGATTCACCTTGGCGAACGAATGATCAGAATAGTTGCCCTGCTTGTCCTGCTGAATCTGCGCAGCTTGATTCAAGCGCAGGGGCTGTCTCTGCCTTCCGAGCCTTACTCCTGGCGCAATGTCGTCATCGGCGGCGGCGGTTTTGTCACCGGCATCATCATGCATCCCCGCCAGAAGGATTTGGTTTATGCCCGCACGGATGTGGGCGGCGCATATCGTTGGGATGCCGGCGCGCAACGGTGGATCCCACTCACGGACGGGATTGGAGACGTTGATTTGACCGGCATTGAAAGCCTGGCGGTGGATCCTGCCGACCCGGATCGGGTTTATCTGGCGGCCGGAATTTACAGCCGGGGCAAGGCGGCCATCTTGCGTTCAGCCGACCAAGGCCGCACCTGGCTGCGCACCGATGTGCCGTTCAAAATGGGCGCCAACGAATCGGGCCGCTTCAACGGCGAGCGGCTCGCCGTGGATCCTCATCAAGGCAAGATTCTCTTTTTCGGCTCGCGCCGTGACGGGTTGTGGAAAAGCGCCGACCGGGGAGCAACCTGGCAGCAGGTAAAAAATTTTCCGGACGTTGTTTCACGTGAACTGTCTTTGGGGGCCACTGATTCCAGACCTTGGTTTGGCTTTGGCCAGCAACCGGTCGGCATCGTATGTGTTCTGTTTGTCCCTGCCAGCGGCGAGCCGGACTTTCCGACGCCCGTGTTGTTTGCGGCCGTCTCCACAACGGAAACCAACCTCTACCGCAGCACCGATAGCGGCGTTACCTGGCAGGCTGTGGCAAACCAGCCCGTGGGATTGCGACCCAATCACGTCGTCCTGGCATCCGATGGCATGCTCTATCTCAGTTACGGCAAGGAACCCGGCCCGAATGTCATGACGGACGGGGCCATCTGGAAGTTCAACCCCAGGAGCGGCGTCTGGACAGATATCACTCCAATCAAACCTGCCTTGGCGGATCAACCGTTTGGCTATGGCGCGGTCGCGGTGGATGCGAAACATCCGTCCACCATCATGGCGGCCACGTTCGCTCATTGGAAACCCGGCGACGAAGTTTATCGCAGCACCAATGGCGGCATGAACTGGACACCGTTGTTATGGCAGGCTGAATGGGACCATGCCAGCGCACCCTACGCCCAAAATCGCAGACCGCATTGGATCGGAGATCTGGAGATCAATCCGTTTAATCCCGCCCAGGTGATGTTCGTCACTGGCTATGGCATTTGGAATTGCCAGAATGTGACGGAAGCAGATGCCGGACGGCCAACCCGTTGGGCGTTTTCTGACAACGGGCTCGAAGAAACCGTGCCGCTGACGTTGATCAGTCCACCCATCGGCGCCCATCTGTTAAGCGGCGTGGGCGACATTGATGGTTTCCGCCACGATGATCTCAACACCTCACCTTCCCAAGGTGCCTTCACGGAACCGCGCTATTCCAACACGGAGGACCTGGCGTTTGCCGGATTAAAACCCAACATCATCGTCCGCACCGGCACGGGCCAAAACACCGCTGTTCGGGCCGCCATCTCAGGCGACGGTGGACAAACCTGGAATGCGCTTGGCAACGAACCGACCAACAGCTCGGGAGCTGGCACGATTGCCATCTCGGCCGATGGCAAAACCATTGTCTGGTCTCCACGGCGCAGTGCTCCGTACTATTCCAGAGACGGCGGAACCAACTGGCTGGCTTGTGCCGGTATTTCACCCTACGCCCGAGTCGTTGCCGACACGGCCAATCCGATGCGGTTCTATGCGTTCGACTCCTTCGCCGGCAAGCTTCTGGTGAGTACCAATGGCGCGATGAGTTTTGCAGCCACCGGCGCGGTATTTCCGGCAACCGAAGGATTTGCCGGCCGATTCAGTTTTAACAAGACGGTCAGCGGCACCCTGGCCACGGTTCCCGGCTTGCAGGACGATTTGTGGTTATGTTTTCAGAACCAGGGCCTCTATCACTCCACCAACGGAGGCGTGAGCTTCATGAAATCAAAACCGGTACTGGAAGCTTATTCCTTGGGTCTCGGAAAAGCGGCACCCGGCCGGAGTTACCCAACGGTGTTTCTGGCCGGCAAAATCGGGCAATGCCCGGGCCTTTTTCGTTCAAATGATGCCGGCGAGAGCTGGGTGCGCATCAACGACGATCAACATCAATTTGGTTCGATCAGACAGGTCACCGGGGATCCGCGCATCTACGGCCGGGTTTACTTTGCCACGGGCGGTCGGGGCATCATTTACGGCGATCCGGTTTCCAGCCCAAATGATCGGAGTGAAATCCTCCAACCCCCGGCTTCTGCCGTTTGGTGAATGCGTTTTTTAGTTGAAAAATCATGCGTCTGAGTTCCAATTGAAACTCAAAATATCCTTATGTCAAACTACCTGCTCTTGGTCCGGTCCCGCCGACTTTCAACCTCCGGCCTTCTGGGATTTGTTCTCGGTGTCACCCTGATGGCGCACAGTGCGCCCAACTACGATCGGCAGGTGGATTCGCTGCTGGCGCAGATGACGCTGGACGAAAAAATCGGCCAGATGACGCAGGTGGACATGAAGGCGCTCAAGGATGATTCGGACATCGAAAAATATTTTGTCGGCTCGGTGCTCAGCGGCGGCGATTCGGATCCGGTGGACAACAACGCCGCCACCTGGTTGAAAGCGGTCAATGGATATCAATCCTGGTCGTTGAAGACGCGGCTGAAAATTCCGCTGCTCTACGGCATTGACGCGATCCACGGCCATAACAACATCAATGGCGCTGTGATTTTCCCCCACAACATCGGCCTCGGCGCGACCCATAATCCGGCGCTGGTGGAGCACGCCGAACAGATCACGGCGGAGGAGGTTGCGGGCACGGGCATTCGCTGGGCCTTTGCGCCCTGCATCGCGGTGGCCCGGGATGAACATTGGGGCCGGACCTACGAAAGCTTCGGCGAATCGCCAAAGTTGGTGTCGGAAATGAGCGCGGCAGCCGTGCAGGGTTTTCAAGGCAGGCATTTATCCACGAACTCCACCTCTATTTTGGCCTGCGCCAAGCATTTTCTCGGTGACGGCGGCACCACCAACGGTGTGGACCAGGGAAACACCGTGTGTGATGAAGCCACGCTGCGGAAACTGTATCTGCCTCCTTACGAAACCGCCATCAAGGCCGGGGTCGGCTCAATCATGGTGTCCTACAGCAGTTGGAACGGCCAAAAAATGTCCGGCAACAAATACCTGCTGACCGATCTTCTGAAAGGGAAACTCGGTTTCAACGGTTTTCTCGTGTCTGACTGGGCCGCCATTGACCAGATCTCCAGCGATTACAAAAAAGACATCGAGATTTCCATCAACGCCGGGCTGGACATGATCATGATCCCCGCCGGCCCCGGCAAGGCCAACAACTACGTGGAGTTCATCAACGACCTCAAGGAACTGGTGGCCGAAGGACGGGTTTCCCAGTCGCGAATTGACGATGCCGTCCGGCGAATTCTGCGGGTTAAATTTCAAATGGGAGTTTTTGAACACCCCTTTGCCGATCCATCCCTGACGGCGGCCATTGGTTCGGACGAACATCGCCTGGTGGCGCGCGAGTGTGTGCGTCAATCGCTGGTGCTGCTTAAAAATTCCAACCATGCCCTGCCCCTCTCCAAACATTTGAAGCGTCTCGTCGTGGCAGGCATGGGCGCGGACAACCTTGGCATCCAGTGCGGCGGCTGGACCATTGACTGGCAGGGCCAGCTCGGGCGGGTTACCCGGGGCGGCACCACCGTGCTGGCGGCCATCCACCAAACAATGTCACACGATACACAGGTGACGTTTTCCACGGACGGCAGCGAGATGCAGAATGCCGATGCCATCATCGTCGTGGTCGGCGAACTGCCTTATGCCGAGATGAAAGGCGATCGCACCCGGGTTGATCTTTCTTCGGAGGATTGCGCCCTGATTGAGAAAGCCAAGGCTACGGGTTCCCCGGTGATTACCGTGCTGTTCTCCGGCCGGCCATTGGTTCTTGGACCGGCGCTGGATGCAAGTGATGCCATCGTGGCCGCGTGGCTGCCGGGCACCGAAGGCCGGGGAATCACAGATGTCCTGTTTGGCGATTACAAGCCGGCGGGGAAACTGCCTCGTACCTGGCCGCGCAATGATGACCAGCTCTCTGTCAGCGCCACCCAGGCCGGCAAACCGCAGTTTCCTTGCGGCTTTGGTTTGACGTATTGAATCAATCATCCTGCCGGGCGGCTTCTGACGGCACCGGCCATAAATCCCGCGCGCCAGGCGCGCAGAATCTGCGCAGTGCAGGAACCAGTCGAGCAGCAATTGCGCAGCCGGTTCGTTCATTCCCCAATGAATCACGTTTTTTGGCGCTGGTATGGTTATTGCATGGAGATGGTATCGCAACTGACGGGCAGCATGTGTGCCGTCCCGCTACGAGGCGAAAAATCAAACCAACAATCCAACTGCGAGAGGATAAGTTCAATGAAACTGAATCAAATATTAACGATCTGCGGAATCGCCGCCGCCCTGTTTCTGGGTGCCGGCAATGTCTCCGCGCAAAACGACAACGGTGGGGGTAACGGCGGAGGCGGTGGTGGTGGTGGTGGTGGCTTCCGAGGCATGGATCCGGCCCAGATTCAGCAACGCATCATGGACAACATCAAGGACGAGCTCGGCTACACCAATGACACTGAATGGAATGCGATCCAGCCGTTGGTCCAAAAAGTGATGGACGCGCGCCGGGACGTCGGATTCGGCGGCGGCATGGGCCGGTTGTTTGGCAATCGCAACCGCAATGGCAATAATAACAATGGCAACAATGCCCCGCGCCGAAACCCCTTTGGCGGCACGCCCAGCCCGGAAGCGGAAGCCCTGCAAAAGGCCGTTGATGACAATGCACCCGCCGCGCAAGTGAAAGCACTGCTGGCAAAATACGAAGCTTCGCAAAAAGACAAACAAGCCAAGCTGACGTCCGCGCAGGAAAACCTTCGCAACGTGCTGACCGTAAAACAGGAAGCCCAGGCCACTTTGCTGGGATTGTTACAATAGCCAATACCGCGGAGAGCAGCTGACACTCCATTATGAGTCAAACTTCCGCTCCAGACTCCTTGTTGAAACCGTTGCTGGATCGCATGGTTGCGGCCAAGCAACTGGCTTCGTTGGACGCCAAGGCTTTGGCGGGCATGATACCTCCCGTGCAAAACGAGGAGGACGTGCTGCGCTGGCTGGCCCAGGAATATGGACTGGCGTTCACGACCCTGGATGACGTCGAGCCGGACCGTCAGCTGCTCTCCCTTTTTCCCGCGCGCATTTTGCTGAAGGAGGAACTCCTTCCGCTCAAGCGCCTCAACGGCACGGTCGAAGTCGCCACCAGCCGGCTCTTTGCCACGCAGGGTCTCGACGCGCTGAAAACCTTGACCGGTTTGAACCTCAAGCCCGTCCTCGCCTCCAGCGAAACCATCCAGCGCGAAATCAAGAAACGCCTCGGCGTCGGCGCGGACACCATCGGCACGCTCGACGAGGAAAAAGATTTCCAGGTCGTGGACGAAAACGCCGAGGACACCAACCTCGACGAGGCCGCCCAGGACGAAGCCTCGATCATCCGCTTCGTCAACCAGGTTTTAAAGGACGCCATCGAACTGCGCGCGTCGGACATTCATCTCGAACCGTTCGAGGACGAATTCCGCATCCGCTACCGCATTGACGGCGAGTTGCAGGAGGTTCCCGTGCCGGCGCAACTGAAACGCTTCCAGCCGGCCATCGTTTCGCGCGTCAAGATTTTGAGCCATCTCAACATCGCCGAAAAACGCCTGCCGCAGGACGGCCGCATCAAGATTCGCCTCGGTGATTCCGATGTGGACATCCGCGTCTCGGTCATTCCGATGTTGCACGGCGAAGCGGTCGTGATGCGCCTGCTCCGGCAAAATTCCACGTTGCGCGGCCTCGCCGAAATCGGCATGAATACACGCGAACTGGAACATTTCCAGCACGTCCTCGGTCTGCCGCACGGAATTATTCTGGTCACCGGCCCGACCGGCTCCGGCAAAACGTCCACGCTGTACACCGCGCTCAACGAGATCAACGACGCCGTCCGCAAAATCATAACGATTGAAGACCCGGTCGAGTATCAACTCAAGGGAGTGAATCAGATCCAGGTCAACGAAAAGTCCGGCCTCACCTTCGCGCGCGGCTTGCGCTCGATCTTGCGCCACGATCCGGACGTGATTCTCATCGGCGAAATCCGCGACACCGAGACCGCCCAGATCGCGGTGCAGGCGTCGCTCACCGGCCATCTGGTTTTCTCGACGCTGCACACCAACGACGCGCCCGGCGCGCTGACGCGCCTCGTGGACATGGGTGTCGAGCCGTATCTCGTCGCCTCGTCGCTGGAAGCCGTGCTCGCACAACGCCTCGTCCGGGTGCTTTGCAAGCATTGCAAACAGCCGGACAATTCGCCGACCGCGCAGGCGTTCAAGGCCAAGCTCGGCATTCCGGCGGACAAGACGATTTACAAATCCGTCGGCTGCCGCGAGTGCCGCAACACCGGATTCTTCGGCCGGCACGCGATTTTCGAATGGATGGACACCGACGAAAACATCCGCCGGTTGATTTTGGAAAGCGCTTCGACCGACCAGATCAGCGTCGCCGCGCGCAAGGCCGGTATGCGCACGCTTGCCGAGGACGGCTGGCGCCTGGTCGCCGCCGGCGTCACCACCGTCGAGGAGGTATTGAGCGTGACCACGGCGAAAGAAGTCGAGAGCGCGACCAAAAACCAGGCCGGAGAATCCGTGGCGAAAATCGCAGTGGCCGGCTGAAAATATTTCCATGCCCACGTTCTCATACAAAGGTTTGCGAGCTGACGGCAAGATTGTCGAGGGACAACTTGACGCCCCCGGCCGGCCCGACGCGCTCCGGCAGATGGAAGCGCTCGGCCTGCGTCCGGTGAAGCTCGCGGAAAAAGCCGGCGCGAAGAACGGTTCGGTTTCCAAAAACGGCGCGGGTCTTCCCGCCGGGCTGGAAGGTCTTGGAAAAATTTCAATAAAATTCGGGTCACACAAGGTTTCCGCGAAGGAACTGGAAAATTTCACGCGGCTGCTGTCGAGTTTGCTCGCGGCGGGCGTGCCATTGAGCCGCGCGCTGGTAATTCTGCATAAGGAAGCCTCGTCGCCGGCGGCCCAGGCCAAGTGGAAACAAATTCACGACCTCGTCGTTGACGGCATGTCGCTGGCTGACGCGATGGCAAAATCGCCGGAAACCTTTCCGCGCGTCTATGTCGCCATGGTCGAGGCGGGCGAAGCGGGCGGATTTCTCGACGTGGTGCTGGCGCAAATCGCGGAATTTCAATCGCGCGAGAAGGAGCTGAAATCAAAAGTCATCACCGCGATGATTTATCCGTGCATCCTGTTCTGCCTTGCGCTGGTGGTGGTGACGGTGCTGCTGGTATTTTTCATTCCGAGATTCCAGAAGGTTTTTGCGAGCCTCCACGGTTCGCTGCCGATGATCACTCAAATCATCATCGGCGCGAGCCATCTGGTGCGCTCCTACGGGGTGTTCGTCGCGCTGGGCTTTGTGGCCGTCCTCTTCGTGCTGCGCTCGTGGTTTGCTTCCGAAAAGGGCAAGCGCGTCTGGGAGGGAATGGTTTTGAAGGCGCCGCTGGTCGGCCCGCTGATCGCGCAATTTGCCATGGTGCGATTCTGCCGGATGCTCGGCACCCTGATTGGCGCGGGCGTCCCGCTGGTGCATGGCTTGAACGTTGCGCGCCGTTCCATCGGCAACCAGGTGCTTGTGGATATTGTTGGCCAGTCCATCGAACGCGTGCAACAGGGCGGACGGCTCGGCCAGAGCCTTGCGGATTGCAGGATTCTCTTTTCCGGCTCGGTCCTGGAAATGATTTCCGTCGCGGAAGAAAGTGGCAAGCTCGATGGTGAACTGGTGCGCATTGCCACGGTCACCGAGGGAGATCTGGACCGCAATCTGAAGACCGCCGTGGCCTTCGCCGAGCCGGTGATGCTGTTTTTGATCGCCGCGTTCATCGGCACCATTTTCATCGGCATGTTGCTGCCGGTGCTCTCCATGAGCGAATACATCAAATAGAAAACAAACAATTATGAAACTCAAAATCCAAACTCTTCGGAGGGACGAGCTCTGCGAGTCCCTGACTAACCGGAACGAAATCTTAGGGACTCGTGGAACTCGCCCCTCCGGCACAATTTTCCGGCGCGCGTTCACGCTCGTTGAATTGATGCTGGTGGTCACCATCATCGGCATTCTCGCGGCCCTGGTGATTCCCAAGATTGCGGGCAAGGGCGAGCAGGCGCGGGAGACGGCGGCACACGCCGACATTTACGGAGGCATCAAAACCGCGCTCGACTCGTTTGAAGTGGACAACGGCTATTATCCCAAAAGCCTGCAGGATTTGATCCAACAGCCCAGCAACGCCAAAAACTGGCGCGGACCGTATCTGGATCCGGCCACACTGCCAATTGATCCGTGGAGCAATCCTTACATCTATTACTGCCCCGGCAAGCACAACCAAAATGGCTACGATCTGCTGTCCATGGGCCCCGACGGCAAGGAAGGAACCGCCGATGACATTGGCAACTGGACAAAATAAATGCCAACGGCGACATGCCTTCACGCTGATCGAGTTGATCCTCGTTCTGGCGTTGCTGGTCGTCATCACGTCGCTGGCCGCGCCGGCGATGGCAAATTTCATCCGCGGACGCGCGTTGGATTCCGAGGCGCGGCGTTTGTTTGCATTGATGCATGCCGCCCAGAGCCGCGCGGTTTCGGAGGGAATGCCGATGGTGCTTTGGGTGGACGAAAAGAACAGCGCCTACGGGTCCCAGGCGGAAACGACCGCCCAGACCGGCGATCCGAAGGCGGAAACTTTGCCGTTGGATTCAACGCTGCAAATCGCGGTGCTGAATACCGGCATGGCCACACCGACGACGTTCAATAACCTGCCGGCCATCCGCTTTCTGGCGGACGGCACGGTGGATGAAAACAGTCCACAGACGTTGCAGTTGACCGATTCCACCGGCATTTCGCGCTGGTTGATCGAGGCACGCAACCACACGGGTTATGCAATTAGCGACAGCAAAAACTAGGGCATTCGCGGCGCCGGGTTTCCGCGAACGCCGGCGCTCCGAGGCATTCACACTGGCCGAGGTGCTGGCGGCGATGCTGTTTCTGGCCATCGTCATTCCGGTGGCGGTCGAGGCGCTGCACGTCTCCAGTCTCGCGGGCGAGGTCGCGGCGCGGAAGGGCGTGGCGGCGCGTGTCGCCGACCGGATTTTGAACGAGAGCCTGGTCACGACGAACTGGATGGGCGGCGCACAAAGCGGCACGGTCTCGGAAGGCGCGCTGGATTGCAACTGGAAGCTGACGAGCCAGAACTGGCCGCAGGATTCGACCATGCAACTGCTGGTGGCCGAGGTGACGTTCCAGGCGCAGGGCAAGCCTTACACGGTAAAGTTGAGCACGCTGGCAAGTTTGCAGACCCAGCCAGGGCAGCCAGCGCAACCGGCAACGGCAATGAATTTACGACAGTGAAAATGGAATTAAAAACAATGCACGGGTTCACGCTGATTGAAATGGTTCTGGCCATTGGCGTCGCCTCCATTGTGTTGATCGCGGTCAACGCGGTGCTGTTCGCCTCGTTGCGGCTTCGCGAAACCACGGCGGACGTCGTGGACGCAGCCGCGCCGGTGGATCAGGCGGTGACATTTCTGCGCCGCGATCTGGAATGCATCGTGACGCCGACCAACGGCACGACCAAGGTTTTGTCCGGCGATTTTCGGACCGGCACTGTGAGCAGCGCCGGTGTGCCGGAACCGGTGGCGATCGAAATGTTCACCACGACCGGCGCGCTGGGCGCCAACGCGCCGTGGGCTGAAATCCAGCGTGTCACTTACGAATTGAAACAGCCGACCGATCGCAACGCCACCGGCAAGGATCTGGTCCGCAGCGTCGTTCGGAACCTTTTGGCCATGACGACACCCGAGGTGCAAGACCAGATCATGTTGAGCGGCGTCCAGAACATCAAGTTCACCTGCTTCGACGGCGCGCAGTGGCAGGACACCTGGGATACGACCGGCCTGACCTCGGTGAACACCAATTTGCCGCTCGCCGTCCGCGTGGACATCCAGATGGCCGGGAACAGCACCGCGAACGCGCAGCCGATTGAAATGGTCGTGCCGATTGATGCGCAGGCGCGCACGAACATGGTCATCACCATGACACCCTGAAGTTGAGATGAACTTGAGCAAACCCAATCTGCCACTGGATGACCGGCGCGAAAAAGCGTCGGTGCTCATCATTGTGCTGTGGGTTTCCCTCGGTCTGGTGAGCATCGCGCTGTATTTTGCGAATTCGATGACCTATGAGCTGCGCGCGTCGGACAACCGCGTCAGCGGCCTTGCGGCGGATCAGGCCATCGAGGGCGCGGCACGTTATGTCAGCTATGTTCTTTCCAATTACGCCACGAACGGCGCGGTGCCGGTCAGCACGGAGTTCTCGTGCGAAGCCGTGCCCGTTGGCGACGCAAAATTCTGGTTGCTTGGCCGCGACCCGGCCGGCCAAAGCGCGACCGAGCCGGCGTTCGGCCTGGTTGACGAAGCCTCGAAGCTGAATTTGAACACGGCCAACACGAACGTCCTTTCGTATCTGCCGAACATGACGCCGGACTTTGCCAGCGCCATTTTGGACTGGCGCGGCACGAACGGCATCGTGTCGCTGGATTACGCGACCCTCGGTTATCTGCCGAAAAACGCGCCGTTCGAATCCGTGGATGAACTGCGGCTGGTCTATGGTGCAACGGTGGAATTGCTCGCCGGCGACGACATCAACCGCAACGGCGTGCTCGATGCGAATGAAAAGGACACGACCGGCACCGGCCAGTTGAATTCCGGCTTGTTTGAATACACGACGGTCTGGACGCGCGAACCGAATTTCCACGCCGACGGTTCGTCGCTGACCAACGTGAACACGGCCTCCCAACAAAAGATTGAGGCGTTGCTTCAAACCTACAGCGTCGGCAACGCCACCTCCCTGGCTCAATCCATTTACCGCTATGTTCATGGTACTCCAGGCCAGGTGAACAATTTCAACAATATTTTGGATCTGGCCTTCCGCTGCCAGAGTCTTGGCATGAGCGAGGCGGATTTTGCGAAGATTTACAACGACGTGACCACCAGCACGAACACCTATTTGCGCGGACGCGTGAACGTCAACACCGCCAGCGCCGATGTATTGACGGCCCTGTTCATGGGCTTGAACAACAACATCAGCGAGCAGACCGCTTCCGGCGCGGTGCAATCGCTGGTCACTTACCGCCAGCAAAACCCGGGCAACCTCAATTCCATCTGGTGGCTGATTGACGCGCTGGGCAACAACAACCAGGTCATCACGGCCTTGAGAAACGGCGGCGATTACGTCACCACCAAAAGTTTTCAATTCACCGCCGACATCGCGGCGGTCGGATCCTTCGGGCGCGGCTACCGGCGCGTGAAATTCATTTTCGACACCAGCGAAGGCACGCCCATCATCCTTTACCGCCAGGACCTCAGCCGGCTGGGCTGGGCGCTCGGCGACGAGGCGCGCCAGACTTTGGTAGCGAAGGAAACGCCATGAACAACCTTTTGAAAATCAACTTCCGGAAACGAAAGAAACTGACCAGCGTGCTCGGCCTGACGCTCGATGGCAGCCGGCTCGATGGCGTGGTGCTGCGGCGCGCGAAAGGCTCGCTGCAATTGCAGCAGATTTTTTCCGTCGCGCTTGCGCTTGATCCGCTGACCGCCGCGCCGGAACTTGTCGGGCGCGAAATCCGCAACCAGCTCGATGCCGCCGGCGTGCGCGAACGCCATTGCATCCTGGGCCTGCCTTTGAAATGGGTTCTAACGGCGCACACGGAACTGCCTCCGCTGCCGGAGGCCGACGCCGCGAGCCTGTTGCAACTGGAAGCCGAGCGCGGGTTTCCCACCGATGTGGCAACCCTGCAAATGGCCAGTTCGAGCTGTCCGCTGGCGGCGGACAAAAAGCATGTTTTGCTCGCGGCCATCCCCGGCGCACACATCGCCACGCTGGAACGGGTTCTGGCGGCGGCGAAATTAAAACCGGTCAGCTTTACGCTCGGGCTAGCGGCGTTGCAGCCGCCGGCGGACGAAAATTCCAACGGCGTGCTCGCGCTGGCAATTGGCGAAAGCGCGGTGTCGCTGCAAATCACCTGTGGTGGCGGCGTGGCGGGATTGCGCGCGCTCGAAGGCGCCATTGAAAATCCCACCGGCCGGCCGGCGCTGCTGCCCGACCTCGTGGCCCGCGAATCGCGCATCATGCTTGGCGGGTTGCCCGCCGAATTGCGCGAAGCCGTGAAACGCATCCGCATTTTCGGCCCGCGCGACCTGGCCCAGCAACTCGCGGACGAAATGGAATTGCGCTTCGAACCGATGGGTTTGACCGTGGAGATTGTGTCCGCTTACCGGCCGGATGAATTTGGCCTTCAGCTTCCGCCGGAAGCGCCGCTGTCGGCGGCGTTCAGCCTCGCGGCGTGCCTGCTGGTGGAACAGCCGCCGGCATTGGAATTCCTGCCTCCCAAGCCGACGATCATCGAGCAGTTTGCCGCGAAATATTCATCAGGCCGTTTGCGGACGGCGGGTGCGGTGGCCGCCGGCATCGTGGCGATAGTCGCCGGAATGTTCCTTGTCCAGCAAATCGAGCTCTGGCGGCTGGGTTCGCAATGGTCGGCCATGTCGGCCAAAGTCCAGGAGTTGCAGGGCGTGCAGGACCAGATCCGGCAATTTCAGCCGTGGTACGACCCCACGTTCCGTGACCTGGCAATTCTACGGCAATTGTCACTGGCGTTCCCGGAAGACGGCGTGGTAACGGCCAAGACCGTCGAGATCCAGGCAGGCAGCACGGTCAGCTGCTCCGGCAATGCACAAGACAACGCCTCGCTGCTGGCGACGCTGGGAAAATTGAGCGCCACGGCCGGCGTGAGCAACTTGAAGGTGGACCTGATGCACGGCAAGGCCCCGATGCAGTTTACGTTCGACTTCCAATACGCGAACGGAGGGGCACAATGAAAATGGAAAATCGCCAGCAGTTTTTGATCGTGCTGACCGCCGTGGCGGCGGCGCTGCTCATCGGCAACAGCTTGATTTACGAGCCGATGACGAAATGGTGGTCCGCACGCTCGGCGCAAATCAAGCAACTGCGCACGCAGGTTCACGACGGCCGGCTTCTGGTTCAGCGCGAGGCCGGCCTTCGCGGCCAGTGGAGCGACATGCGCGCCAACGCGCTGGCGACCGACCCGTCGCTGGCCGGACAACAGGTGATCAAGGCGATTGACAACTGGTCGCGCGCCAGCGGCGCCGAAGTGACGAGCATCATGCCGCAATGGAAGAATGACTCGACCAATTACATGACCTTCAACTGCCGGGTCGAGGCGTCCGGCACGCTCGGTAACTTGAGCCAGTTCCTTTACAACATTGAAAAAGGGCCGATGGCGCTCAAACTCGACTCGGTGGAGTTGAGCGCGCACAGCGATACCGGCCAGCAACTCACGCTCGGCCTGCAAATCAGCGGGCTGGCGCTCCTCCAGCAATCGAAATAATGAAACCGATGCGATGCAAATTATGGACGGTGTTGACGCTCGCGCTGGCCAATGGCTTTTGGGCCGCGGCGCAGTCGAACGGCGTGCCCGGGCCGGCGGCTTATTCGGCCTTCAGCACGTTCATCACCGAGCGCAACATTTTCGACCCGGGCCGGCAGCCGCGCAATTCGGGAAATGCCCGGCGAACCTATCGGCCCCGGGTCTCGCGCGCGGCGCCAACGTTCACACTGGTCGGCACGATGAGTTACGAAAAGGGCATGTTCGCGTTTTTCGACGGGAACAATCCCGACTTGCGGAGGGTGCTGTATCAATCGGACAGCAACAGCATCGCCGGCTACACCGTGGCGGAAATCACGCTCGTTGGCGTCAAACTGCAGACCGCCGACAAAAAGGAAACGGTGCAGATGAAAATTGGCGATTTGATGCGGCAGGAAGGCAGCCGCTGGCAACTGGCGGGACAAGGCGAATTGTCCGCCGACGCGAGCACCGGGCAAGTCGCGGCCCCGGCGGATAATTCCAGCCCGGCTGCCGGTGCCACTCCCGGCCCCGCCATTGAAGAAAACGACATTTTGAAAAAGCTCAAGCAACAAAGAGAACAGGAATTAAAATGAAGACCCCCATCACAACCCTCCTCACGGTCCTTGGCGTTTCCGGGCTGCTGCTGTCGGCAGCCGGACAGCCGGCAGCAGGTGGAGCGGCGGACGATAACGCTCCCGCAACGCCGGACCAATCCGTGCCGTCCGCCGGCGGAACGGACCTGAACAACACCAACCCGCCGGATGCGGGTGCGCTGCCAGCGGACGCGGCCCAGGGCCAGCCGGCGCCGGACCAGGGCGCAATGAGCGGGCAGGATGCGGCGCCCGCGCCATCGGAAGCCGCCCCGGCGGAAAACCAGCCTGTCACGTCCACGGTCATTGTGCCGAGGGGCAATGCGCCGCAAGCCGTGCCATCGGCCTTCACGCCGCCGGCGCAGGCGGTGGGCACAAGTCCAAACGATTTGAATTTGAATTTCAACCGCGCGCCGCTGGACATGGTGCTGAATTATTTGAGTGACGCGGCGGGTTTCATCATTGTGCAGGACACGCGCGTCAACGGCACCGTGACGGTCGTCGGCAAGCACCTGACCCAGGATGAGGCGATAAATTTGTTGAATGCCGAGTTGAACAAAAACGGATACGCCGCCATCCGCGACGGGCGGACGCTGACGATTGTGGACAAGAATGACGCCAAGACGCGCAACATCCCGGTCAAAACCGGCAACAATCCGAGCACCATCCCGAACAACGACGAGATTGTGACTCAAATCATCCCTATCCGGTTTGTCGAGGCGCGCCAACTGGTGTCGGATCTGTCGTTGTTCGTTTCGGCACAGGCGACCATTGTTGCCAATGAAGCCGGCAACTCGATTGTTGTCACCGACACCCAGTCCAACATCCGGCATCTTGCTGAAATCATCAAGGCGGTGGACGACAGCGCCGAGGCGGAGACGGAAATCCGCGTGTTCCGTTTGAAATATGCCAGCCCGGTTGACGTGGCCAGCGAGTTGGGCAGCGTTTTCCCCAGTTCCAGTTCCTCCGGCAGCCAGGCGCCAATCCAGTTCGGCGGCCGCGGTTTGGGTGCCGGCGGTGCCCGGGGTGGCTTCGGCGGCGGAGGGTTTGGCGGTGGTGGCTTCGGTGGCGGAGGGTTTGGCGGCGGCCGTCTCGCGGCCCTTTTGGGCGGTGGCGGAACGCCTGCGGATGGCAACCAGCAACGCATCCAAAAGGCGACACAAGTCACGACGGTGGCCGATTCGCGCATTCAGGCGGTGATCGTGACCGCGCCAAAGGATTTGATGGATGAAATCGCGGGCATGATTGCTGATTTGGACGTGCCGTCAGACCGCGACCAGAATGTTGCGGTCATCTCGCTGCAAAACGGCGATCCCTATCAGGTGGCGCAGGTGCTGCAAAACATGTTCCAAAGCAGCAGCGCTTCGCGCAACAGCTCAAGTTCAACCGCCACCAGTCCGCTTTATCAACGCGCGCAAAATAGCGCGACTACCATGAGCACGACCACCACCACCAGCGGAATCGGCGGCACCGGGACCGGCGGCGGTGGCGCGGTGGGCCGGGGCGGGTTCTAAAACTGAATTTTTTAATGAAAAGGCAAATTATGACAACAAACTGTTTCCCAAAGTATTTCGGCGGCGTTCTGGTTTTTCTTTTGTGCTCCACGCTTGGACTTCAGGCGCAAACCCGACCTGGCGGCGGTGGTGGTGGGTTTGGCGGTTTCGGCGGCTTCGGGGGTTTCGGCGGCTTCGGGGGTGGCGGTTTTGGCGGCAATCGCGCCGCCAGCACCGGCAACAGCGGCCAATATAACAACAATGGCACGGTGGGCAGCGCCAACATTTCCGTGGACCCGGTGACGCATAACATCGTGATCATTGCCGACGCGGATACCACCGAGCAAATCCGCAAGGTCATTGCCAGCCTCGACGTGCCCGAACCGCAGGTGCTCATCAAGGCCGCCTTCGTCGAGGTGAATGACAACAAGGCGCTCGATCTTGGTGTCCAGGGCAATTACAACGGCTTCAGCAAAAACTTTTCTCAGGTCACCGGCTATCTGACCAATTACACCGTGGCTAATCCCGGCTCGTCGTTGAATCCGAGTGGCACCACGCCTGTCGTTGTTCCCACCAGCATTAATCCGGTCAACCAGAGTTACACATTGAACAACAACTTCAACCTGCCCCAGACTTTGACAGGATCGGCCGGGAATGGAGGTCTCTATCAAATCATGGGCAACGATTTCACGGCGACGCTCCAGGCCATTGCCACTGCCGGCAAGGCGCAGGTGTTGTCGCGCCCGTCCATCCTCGCGCGTGACGGCCAGATGGCGGAAATCGTTATCGGTCAAAGCGTCTACCTGCCCAGCAGTGTCAGTTTGACCACCGTCGGCGGCAGCACCATCGGCGCCACGGTTCCGACCATCAACGGCACCTATCAGAACGTCGGCATCCAACTGGACGTCACGCCGTTCATTGGAGCGAACAACCTGGTGCAAATGATTCTTGAGCCGCAAATCACCTCCATTGACACCTCGACGCCCGGCCAGGTGATCCAGGGCGGCAGCCTGATTTCGTCCGCTGTGTTTGCGCCCAATCTCAACAAACGCTCCGCCAACACCGTGGTGGTTACCCCGGATGGACAGACCGTCGTCATCGGCGGCCTCATTTCCAATGACAAGTCCTCCAGCGAGAGCAAGATTCCGTTCCTCGGCGACATTCCGATACTCGGCAACCTTTTCAAATTCAGCACTCATGCGAACCAGAAGGACGAGTTGCTGATGTTCATCACGCCGCACATCGTCCAGATGCCGTCGCAGCTCGCCGCGATGTCCGCGCATGAATCCAGCCAGGCGCCGATGCTCACCGATAGCAATTCGATTTCGGAAAAGGAACTGGATCGCTTTCTCGATCGCGTGCCGGTGAAAAAACCGTAGCGGCTGGATTTGATTTTTTGGCCAGCCGGCGCTTAACTGAACGCACAGATGCAACCGCGACGAAACAGCACCTTGATTTACGGGCTCCTGGCCGGAGTCTGGCTGTTGATCATTGCCTGGCAGTTGGCCGAGCATCACCGAGTCCGGGAGAACGCCCGGGTGGCGCTCGTGAACCGGGCCAAGGACATCTCCACGACGCTCGGCATCGTGCTCCGGTCGCAGCGCCGCTTCGGCGGCGTGGTTTCCAAGGAACGCCTCGAAGCCTCGCTGACGGAACTGGTCAGGCTGGAAAAGGCCGAGTTGAGCGGCATCGCGCTGTTGAACGCGGCAGGCGAAATGGTGGCTTCCGCTGGAACAGGCATTGATTTTCAAGCCCGGGGCATCGCCGGCACAACGGAACACTGGGATGAACAGACCGCCACGCTGCTGAACCCGGTTGATCTGGGAACCAATCTCACTTCCGACATCGAAGGCACCAACCCGCCCATCATCCTGTCCCGGCAGGACATCACCAACCGCTTTGCCACCAATCGCATGAGCATGCCTCCACCCGGGGAATCCACAGGGTCCAGGCCGATGAACGAGATCAATCCTGCTCCGATTTTTGAAAATGCCACGAACCGGATGCGCCCCCGGGATGGCAGTGACCGTCCCCGTTTCGGGCGTCCCCGCTGGATGAGCGAGGAGGAATACCAAACCCTTCGCGAGAAACAGGGCGTGCATAGTTTTGTCATCGTCATGTCCACGCAAACCCTCCGCGCGGCGGATGACCAGGATCTCTGGCTCCGATCCATCATCGCCGTGCTCGCCACGATTTCGGTTGTGGGCGTCGGGCTGGCCTGGCGCAACGTCGGCAGGTCCTCCGAACTGCAAATCCGCCTTATCCGCGCCAGCGAATTGAACTCCCATCTCCGGGAAATGAACCTCGCCGCCGCCGGCCTCGCGCACGAGACGCGCAACCCGCTCAACATCATCCGCGGCATGGCCCAGATGCTTTCCAAACAAACCGACGCGCCGGCGGAAATCCGCGAACGCTCCCGCGCCATTGTGGTGGAGACCGACAAGGTCACCGCCCAGTTGAACGAGTTCATCAATTACTCGCGCCCGCGGGAGGTCCGCCGCTCCCCGATTGCCCTGGAATCCCTGGTCAACGAAGTCGTGCGCACGCTGGGATACGACATCGAGGAAAAAAAAGTCCATGTCGAAACCCAGGGCGGGCCGCTGACCATCGAGGCGGACGAACAACTCCTCCGGCAGGTGCTGTTCAACCTCGTGCTCAATGCCATCCAGGCGGTGGGCGAAAACGGCCGGATTCAGATTGCGACGCAGAAACTCAGCGCGTCCGAGGCGGCCGTGGAGGTACGCGATGACGGCCCCGGCGTTCCGCCCGAACGCCGCCAGGAAATTTTCAAGCCATACTTTACAACCAACCAAAAGGGCACCGGGCTGGGGCTGGCCGTGGTCCAGCAAATTGTCCTGGCGCACGGATGGGAAATTGTCTGCCTGCCCAATGAACCCAGGGGCGCCATCTTTCGCATCACCCACCTGAAACTCACCGTCTGACTCTGCGATGCCGCTCAACCACATGCCCCCAGCGCCGTTCGCAACCGTGATTCAAATCAAACCAGCAAGGCGCGCAAGCAAGAAAAAATCAGGATGGCGGCACGGTCATGACCGCATTTTCATTTTCTGGAACCGCCCGCTTGCTATACTGCCCGCGTGATTGATACTGACGCAAAGCTCGCCACCTTCCTGCCCGTGCTCAATTCCGCCACCTGGCTGGCGCTGGACACCGAGGCCGACAGCCTGCATGCCTACCCCGAAAAGGTCTGCCTGATTCAAATCAGCACGGCCAGCGGCGACAAGTTGGTTGACCCGCTTGCACCCATCAATCTCGATCCGCTTTTTGCCGCGCTCGGCGGGCACGATTTGATCATGCACGGCGCGGATTACGATCTGCGCCTGTTCCGCAAGCATCACGAATTTGTCCCGCGCGCCATTTTTGACACCATGCTCGCGGCTCGGCTGCTGGGTGAACGCCAGTTCGGCCTGAGTTCGCTGGTGGAAAAATTTCTCGGGGTGAAACTGGACAAGGCGTCGCAAAAGGCCGACTGGGCCCAGCGACCGCTCACCGAACGGATGGAAATCTACGCGCGCAACGACACCCATTATCTCAAATCGCTTTCCGACCGGCTGAAATCCGAACTGGAACAGAAAGGCCGGCTGGCGTGGCATCAGGAATCGTGCGCCCAACTGGTCATGGAATGTTCGCGGCCCGCCGTCACGGATGAGGATTCCGTCTGGCGGGTCAAGGGCAGCTACGCGTTGGGTCGGGCCGCCCTCGCCGTGCTGCGCGAACTTTGGCGGTGGCGCGAGGCGGAGGCCATCGCCGCCAACCGTCCGCCGTTTTTCATCCTCAGCCACGAAAAAATGATCGAACTCGCCGAAGCTGCCACCGCGCATCAGCCCGTCGAACCGCTCGTGCCGCCGCGGATGTCACCGCGCCGCCGCGACACGCTGGCCGTCGCCGTCCGGGCCGGCCTGGTGTTGCCCGCCAGCCAGCATCCGGAAAAAATCCGGCACCAGTTCACCCGGGCAACCGAGGCCGAGATGCAGCGCTTTCGCGCACTGGAAAAGCATCGCAACGCCCACGCGCACAAATTGGGGCTGGACCCCACGCTCATCGCCAGCCGCGCCACGCTCAACGACCTTGCCCGCGACTGGGACTGCCACGCGCCCGACTTGATGAGCTGGCAGCGGCAGCTTTTGTTGCCTGCTTGAGCGCCTGGCCAAACTGGCAACTGCAACCGTCAACCGTCAACATCTTTGGGATGCATGATGGGTTCAAACACCGCCGGATCCAGTTTCGCCAGCACCGGCGCGGCTGCCGCCCGCAGCCTCGGGATGGCCCGGAAAAACAAGCCTGCCATGACGATGCAGGTCACGCCGCTGGCCACCAACGTGATCGTCGTGCCCCAACGCCCGGCAACGTATCCCACGAGCAGGTTGCCGACCGGCATGGTGCCGGTGAATGCCATCGAGAAAATGCTCATCACCCGTCCGCGTTTGTCATCATCCACCAGCGTTTGCACCAGCGTGTTGCTCGACGCCATCAGCAGCACCCCGCCCATGCCGGTCATGGTCAGACAGCCCAGCGACAGCGGCAGCCAGCGCGACCACGCGAAACCGATCAGCCCCACGCCCATGGCGGCTCCACCAAAGGCAATGACCCGGCCCAACCCGCGTATGGTCGTGCGCAAGCTGAGATACAACGCCGCGCACAGGGCGCCGACGCCGGAGGCCGACATCAAATAGCCGAGGGTGCGCGCGTCGCCGTGGAACACGTCCCGCGCAAATACCGGTGTGAGCACGGTGTAGGAAAAACCGATTGCGCTGATGCCCGCCACCAGGCCGATCAACACCTTGATGGGCGCAAAATTAAACGCATAGTGAAATCCCTGCTGCAGTTCGATCCATGGATGCTGTTGCACCCGCCGCGCCGGGCGTTCAGGCAGGCGCATCGCGAACAGCGCAACAATGACCGCCACGTACGAGAAGCCGTCCACCAGATAACACACCCCCGGCCCAAACCCGGCGATGACAAATCCGGCGATCGCCGGCCCGATCAGCCGCGCCAGATTGAACAGCGAGGAGTTCAAGGCGATCGCATTGCCCAGATGCTCCTTGCGTTCGAGGAATTCCACCACCAACGCCTGGCGAACGGGCATGTCCACCGCGTTGATGACGCCCTGAACCAAGCTCAGGATAATGAGGTGCGGGATGCCAATTGTGTGCGTGAGCGCAAACACCGCCAGCGCGAATGACTGGAGCATGGAACACACCTGCGTGCCCACCAACAGCCGGTGCCGGTTCACCCGGTCCACCCAGACCCCGGCGAGCGGCCCGAGAAAGAAAATGGGAATCAAGCCGGCGAAACCAACGACGCCCAGCAGAAATGCCGATGAACTCAGATGATACACCAGCCATAGGGAGGCCGTTTGCGTCATCCAACTGCCGACCAGTGAAACGATCTGTCCGGCGAAGAACAGGCGGTAATTCCTGGACACCAGCGCGCTGAATAATTGCGTCAAACGCATCGGGTCAGGATGCCTGCAATGCGAATTATTGTCACTGGGGTTCGTCACTTTGATCTCAGTGCATCTCCCGTCTCTCACCTGTCTTTGCTTCTCCGGTTGACA